>VMHT01128440.1_pt1 | contig 148739 bp, 214 predicted proteins | sample 4693611 | NCBI WGS metagenome assembly VMHT01 (sample SAMN12280063, study PRJNA550983) | marine metagenome | isolation source: seawater sampled from same location over 5 years 0.02-0.2 micron viral filtrate | place: USA: collected off the coast of southern California halfway between the port... ... | reverse complement strand
ATAAGTTTGGAAGTCTCCATCGTTTATGTAATAGTCGGTTATCTTTGAAATCATAAAACCTCACAAACTCATCATGGATAGAACGACGCTTCTGAGCTGTGAGCGGTTGTTCATCAAAGAGTTTACACTCGGAGCTAAATCCAAATCACAGACGATTAAGTTCGCCACCAGATCACTCCAATGCTCCTTATCACCGAAATGGTCGATCAACATCAGAGTGCCTCCGGTTCTTTTGGAAAAGACATTCTGGATTTCCGTAGCAAGCATGGACTCTGTTATAATTTTTCCAGATTGAGTAAATGGGATAGATACTGGAGTTAGATTCCCATATCCATAATTCGGGATAAGACATCCAGCAATCTTCGGTACAAACTTATCACCTTCGTAAAACATACCGGGGCTTTCCGGGTATATAAGATACCCATCGCAATTGACGCCAATGTTCATATTTTCATCGGTTGATGATCCGTCTTCGTACACGATTTTGCAAAGCATAAATACACCTAACCAAAGGAGAGATTGTTTTGAGTAACGACCATTATGTACTTGATTGGGTGAAGATGTCAAATGGCGTCACGTTCACCGGAGTGTTTGACTATCAGTCCGACAGATTCATTCACTTTTTTAATTTTGACATCATAGAAGATGATCCTACTCTAATACTCGCAGCAATCATTTGGAAAGCTAAGTATAACGATATCCGTTTCTCTGTGTTCTGTTCTACTTACTTCCCGAGGATCAAGTTACCCCAAGTCAATCTTATCAACAAGCGTGGGGTGGTGGATTCTTCTCAGGCAAAGAAGAAACCACAATCAATCAAAAAAGTGCGCCTCAATGTTGCATGATTAAGAAAAGAAATCATTATCTTTTCTACCATTGATAACTACTATGATCATAACCGCATACGCGACCGCGTGACTCTTCTTGAAGTACATGCCGCCATTTGAAGGGCGCTTATACAATCTCAGTCGAGTCTTCGCTTTGTTCTTCAGGTAATCATCAAACAACTCAATTTTCCCCGGCCTAATCAAAGCAAGCGCATCTGCAAGGTCTTCAACGCTTTGAGGTTGGAGTTGTCGAATCAGGGAATAGCTCTTGTTGATATGGGGGAGTGATTCGACGATTTCCTTATCAAGGAAGACGCCCCAGTCAAATCCTTCTGTACTCATCGCATCCAAGACTTCCTGTTTCGTACGAAACTTGTCGTAAGATGTGTTTGTCAGTAAGTCGACTTTGAAGAATCCAAGCTGTTCACCTTCGTCTGAACTGAGAGCAGATAAACCGCTTTCAGGATCAACAGGAACGTCTTCTCCTGTCAAATCGGCACTCCGAAGGAAATATCCAGATGGGTGTGGGACGAGCGTTTGCTTCTCTTCGTTGTAAACAAAGGAACGCAAACCAAACTTGTCTTTGTTCGTCCCGCTCTTCACATCGAGGTCAACGTCAAACGCCCGTCTCATCATCAGCCCTCTTTCACTTTCACTACAGACAGAAGGTGGATGCGATTTGCTTCACACATTCCATCAATTCGAGACATCAGATCGATATCCTTGTGGTTCATGCAGTAGTCCAGCCCAATATCACCACGTTGCAGAGAGCGAATCAGGAAAGAGTCACTTTTCAGGATCTGTTCTTCGTTCCTCTCGAAGAAGTAACTGGAGTCGATCAACTCTTCGTTCTTGATCAGGTGATTCCTGAAATCAACCAGAGTAGAATCCTTGACAGCCAGACTCATCAAGTGGTTGTAGTATCGGGGTTTCTTCGACATCCGGATCCATTCCATGAACAATACAGAATCAATCTTGTTGTTCATGCAGTGGAGAGTTGCTTGCAATACGCCGCGATAGTGCTTGCTCTTCCGAAAGCTGGAGAGAGACTTCCGCTGGTGTTTGCTGTAATGTCCGACCGTATCACAGAAAAGGCTGTGAGCCACATCCTCTGTAATCGTACCTTCAAACATCAAGGATGCTGGGGCGCAGTCTTGTTTCTGCATGTGCTTGAACACCCCGGATCTCGTGGCATACTCAGCACCACAGACAGGGCATTGAAACTTCCCGTTCTTCAGTTCCTTGGCCGGTTCTTGGTACATATGACTTACGTCGTTATAGTATTCTGGCATTATTTGTCAACCTCTTCGTATTTCTTCTCAAGTTGCTTGATATCGTCGCCATCGAGAAAGTTCAGGTACATTTTAGCAACAGCCTCGCTGCATTGGAACTCTCTCATGACAACCTTGTGTTTATTGCCGGTTGTTTCTTTCTTGTCGTTGATGAATGAGTACCGAGTTCTCCCCATACCAGAATTTGCGTAGCAGCATAGGAGATAGAGTAACTTCGGATGGCGTGACAGGGAAAACAACTTACTGTTCACAACCGCATCAGTCAGCAAAACATGAGCATCCCGATTTTCATTCGCCCCTCGAAGCCAAAGCGTCAAAACATACGGGGATAACTCTTTAACTTCTTCCTCAGTCATATTGAGGAAGAAGTCGCAGTCTCCAGCGGTTACTCTCGAAAGAACGTGTTGTATGTTCATTCCTTGATACCAACCTCGGAATCCAGAATCACCAGAAGAGCTTCGAGGTGGATTGACTGGATTCCTTGGGTGTTGACATTCATTGCCCTGTGAAGGTACTCACTGATCTGAACAACTGCCATCCCCGGATCCTCGAAATGGTGGAGTCCGTTTTCATAGATGGCGGTATAGAACAACTCGTAGTTTGTCTGATCAGCCAGATAAACCATTTCCCGAGCAGCTTCGAAGTCCAGCTTATCCGCAGACCATATCGCAGTCCAGTCATCGATAGACGATGATTTGATTGAAGAACTCGGCGGATGGATAGCGCCATCAAAGTACGAATACTGGATGCTGGAGATTATCGAACGGATGTCCGGCTTGTGAGCTGCGATGTGGCGTTCCACATTGACCGCAGATTCGTCGCTCAGTTCGATTTGCTCCATTTCAATGATGTCGGCAATCAGGTCGAGAACCGCGTCTTCATTGAAGCCGTCGAAGGTAAAGAGTTCACACCGACTGAGAAGTGGGGGCAGCAACTTCTTCGGGTAGTTGGTAGTGAAGATGAACCGGACATAATCACTCGTCCTCTCGACAGTTTCGAACAGAGCACTTTGAGCGTCTTTCGTCAGTCGGTGGGCTTCTTCAATTACGACTACTTTGTAATCTCCGAGTGGGGAGATCTCTGCAAACATGACAACTTTGTCTCGAATGTCGTCCACTTTATTGTAGACAGAGCCGTCGATGAAGAGAACATCACTTGCAGTCACGTTGCAATCGTTGATCAGAACTCGGGCAAGTGTGCTCTTCCCGGTTCCTTGAATGCCAGCGAGAATCAGATTCGGGAATACTCCCTTGGAGACCCAGTCCTTCGCTCTCATTTCCAGTCCGGGGTCTGCGAATATGTACTGGGACAATGTCGTTGGGCGGTACAGTTCCGCCCATACTTTGTTGCTGATATCAATAGCCATTTAAAGCTCCTTGATGAATGAATCGAGTTGTTTCTCTGTCATTCCGTCGATCTTCTTCATAACGACATAAGAAACAGCGGAATCCTCCGAGTGGAGGTTTTCCCCAACCAAAGGCACAGTATAGACGTTTCCGTCTCCAAACGCTATCACCGCTTCGTCGCCCTTTACTTCTGGAAGTGGTAGTGGCACGCCGTTTGATCGAAGTATGAGTTTACCCTCACTCTCAGCGATAGCCAAAGGGACTTCGTAAAGCTTGCCATCGACAACCACTTTCGAGATACAGATCTTTGCTCCGTGTTCGAAAAACATATCAAGTCTCCAGAACGGCGAGGATCTCGTACTCTGAAGTGATTCCGTACTTAGCTCCGTCGTGATCGAAAGGTGGGGTAATTTTCGCCCAAGAGATAAGAACAACCTCTCCGGGGGATACTGAAGTCACGTCTGGGCCGACCTCAACCACATCATAATACTCGAAGTCTGTGTTCTTGTCGTTATCCGGGACATAGATGCCACCTTCCGTAAAGTTTGAACCTTCAGTGGTTCGGAACTTCAGAAGAACGTCATTCCCAAGCGGTCGAATTTTCTTACTCATATCAAAGCCTCTCTTTTGATAATTCGTGAAACGGAACTCCGTATTCACATGGATTGATGTCATGCAGTTCAAGTAGATACAACACCAAAGAAGCAATCGCACTACCTCTCCCAACACCCCAGACAACGCCCTCTTTTTTGAATTGGGTCACGAGATCATGAAGCTTCAAAAGAAACTTCACGTTCATGGTTCTGTCGAAGAACTCCATTTCAAGGGCAATTCTATCATCCATTGATGGGGAATATCGTTCAGAATTTACGATCACGTCAACAAGACGGTCATAGTCTTGGTTGGTGTGTTGGAGATCCGGTGAAGGTGGAATGTCCTCCATGGTGTTCTCAAGAACACGGTTTCCGGTTATCAGTTCGTATTCCTTCGCAGCAAAACATTGTTCAACACGGAAATGTGGCTCAAGATTTCCCTGAGCCACAATCTTTTTTGCTGCTTGTTCTGGAGTCAGTAATGAGATTCCAGATGGTAGAAGGATCCTGTCTTTTAATACAAACATGTGAAGTTTAGCGCCTTGGTCTTGACAAATGAATCTCTGTCACTGCACAGAATCATTCTACCACCATCGACGTAAACTGGCAAAAGGTTTTTTGTGTTCGGGAGGATACACGGCTTCTTCTCGCGATCAACAGAAAGGATCGAGATCTTCTCGATTGAGTACTTGTCTGCTTTTAGGTCAGAGTAGTACAGAGCTGTTGTCAATGTTCGACCGTTAATTTCGTCAACACGAACCCAGTCCACAGAATTACTATGAACATCAGCGAGCATCATGTAGACATTGGAAGGAAGAGAAATCTCCCACTTTCCAATCTTCAGACGATACCAATGGACGTCTTCCTCAGTCATATCCCACATGTTACTGAGTTTCAACTGGAAGTCGGCTGGTTTTACGATATACTCGAAGAAGTACTGTCTCAGTCCTTCTTCGGTAGTGATATCAAGAGGTTGATAATTTTCATCTATAAGTTGCATTCTCACCACACGTTGATTGTTTCGTACTTATCCCGAACGCTGAACCCGCGTTTCTTGAAGTACTTCATTCGCTCTCTCTTTTGCTTCTCTCCGTATTTGGTATTAGAGTAAATATCCCAAACAACAGCAGAATCTTTCAAATCGCCTTCGTTGTCTTTACGAAGGAAACGACCAATACTCTGTCCGGCTCTGGCTGGATTCGATCCTACATCGATGAGGACACCATAGTGAATCAGATCGATGGAAAGGCCTGTCCCAGAAGTCCCGAAGGACGCGGCTAACGTATAGTCGTCCCGTTCATCGAACATCGCATAATACGACTCACGTTCTTCTACGGGAGTGTCGCCATCAACAAAATCACACCCTATGTATTCTGCGAGAGCTTTACCCATTTCTGGGCGGCAGATGATCAAGGTGTTCCTTGGGCAGTTGTTGATTATGAAATCGCCTATCGCCTCGATCCTCTCAGGGCATCGATTATAATGGGCTTCTTCCATTTCCCAATCCCATAGTTTACCAGCTTCTGTTTGCTTATGCAACCCTATGTTGTCCTGAAGTTTCACAACACGAACATCGAGAGTTGCTGCATACCCCTTCTCCATCAAATATGACGGGAGTACTTCTGCAAAGATTCCACCGCCGATCATGTTCATGATCTTCATGCGTTTCAGCGGGTCTTGAGACTTTTCTGGCAGCGAACCGGTGAGACCGAGACGTATCGGACATTCCGCCAATGTTTTAGTTCCAAAGTCAAAGAAAGAATCGCCAAGGATATGCGTCTCGTCGACAATCAGAACTCCAAAGAATCCCTCCAAATGTTTTGCCATGTTTATGGCGAGTTTTCTCGTTGTTATGACGTGCCGATGTTTCTTTATAAGCTCCCCACGCTTCTTAGGAGGAACTTTTGAATCGATCACCACATAGTCCATTCCCAGCTTATCCATCATCTTAGCGGCGTCGTTGACAAGCTTCTCGTTGATGGTTATGGACAGAGACGGGTAGTACGGTTCATAAAGTTTTGCTGTGCCCGCAAGACAAAGCGTCTTCCCAGAGGAAGTACTTGCGTCGTAAATGCCTTTATCGACACGAATGAACTTCTCAAAAAATTCAATCTGATGATCCCAAAGCTCTACACCATATTCGGAGAACATATCACGATGGATTTCTGGAAGTTCAGATTCTTCTACCGGGTGTTGGATTGCCTCGCGAATATCCTCTATTTGGATGTCGTCTTCTTTGTAACCAAGCTCTTCGAGAAGGCCAATGACTTCATCAAGCTGGTTCAGGTAGAAGAATCCGTCCTCCGTAAAAAGAGGTTCCTTACCATCACTAATGCCAAGCTGTACAGCCGGTGTTGAATACGCTCCTTTGATAGGAAGCTTCATGGCTTCAACGATGTCAATCGCGTCGTCAACACCGAGACCTTCAAGTTTGGCATTTACCTCGTCAATGATGTAGAGTTTCAGTTTCATCCGTTGTCCTTTTACCTCAAAGGAAAGTATTGAGGTCTATGTCTGTTTTCTTGATGCTGCTTTCGATGTACTCGTTCAACCACTCCCACATTTGCTTCATGGTTTTGAACTGCTCGCTGTTGGATGGTAGGTTATTCAAATGGATTAGAAGACGTTCACTCTTAGCCATCAGTTCATCCAGAGACATCTTGTTCCACGCTGCCACATACTCATCCGGGATATGGGTTCTCAGTTGTTCACTCATGATTCACCTATATGATGTATGAGTCGTTTCCGTCTCGAAGCATATCGCAGATATTCTTCAGAAGAAACTTCCTCGATTTTATGGAGTCGATCACAGCTTCACATTTGGCTTCCAGCGTTCTTGCACGGTTGAGTACCCGCTTCGTGTCAATGTAATCCGGATCAGATTGCGCATAGATCTTTGCTTCATTGAAAGACAGTGCTTTGTGGCTATTCGATGAAAGTTCCCTGAATGCAACGGAGAACATCTTATCACATTCATCGGATAGTTCGGCACACAAAAACCCTACCTCTTTACTGATTTCTTCCCATGACATCTGAAGTTCGATCTGATCCCGAACGCAGTCCGAAAGGACTCTGTCCCGAATATCAATCCGGGACAGGTCTTCCTCCAACTGCTGATCGTAGATCTGTTGAAGCTCCTTCAGTCTGGAATTTATCTGGTCGAGAATATCGACGTCATCCATGCAGAATCACCTGTCGTTTGCTGTTGATGATCGCTCTTAGTTGCTCAATACTGCTTCGAGCTAACGCGATCTGCCGTTGAATAGAGTCGATCTGACCATCAGTCAGATTCATCTTTCTTCTCGACATTTTTCGATTGAAATTTTCGATCTGACGAGACATAATCGCGATCTCTGCGTTAATCTCAGCAACTTCATCAGAATCCATCACAACCTCCTATGTAATGAAATGGGGCTTTCGCCCCATATACTTACGCTGGTTCGATTTCTTTGTTATCAAAGCTTTCTTCGAGTTCTTTCTGGTAATTACTCATGATCGCTTCGTAGTGTTCAAGGAAATTTGAACCTTGGAACTTAACAATCTCACCTTCGAACTCGTAGTTGTACCATGCACCATTCTTGGAAACAACGCCTTCTTCTTCGAGAATATCCAGAAGACCGTCTGTAAAATCCAGACCCTCAGTGTACGGAACCTTCAGCTCAAACTTCTGGAATGGTGCAGTGAAACGAGTCTTGGTTACTTCGCCACGGATACGAACACCGTTAACCACCTTCATGCCTTCTTTCAGCTTGGCTTTATCCAGACGCACGGAGAATGATGGGAAGAACTGCATACCTTTACCTCCAGTACAGATCCACTTTCCTTCAGTGGAGTACGGGTCTTGGTTCTGGTACGCGTGCGTCACCATAATACAGAATGCATCATATTCTGAGATTTTCTTGTTGATGTTCTTCACGAAGAGCTTCAACTTCTTCGCCATCTGACCTTGGTCACCCTTTGAGACACCTTTCTCGAACTCACCTTCTTCTTTCTCAGAAAGCATACCAGCCAGCGAGTCGATGATCAGAATGAACTTATCATCCGGTTCCATCGTTGAAAAGATTTCTGCAATGGCGGCAGTCGCTTCTTCGATGGTATCGATAAGGACTGGGACGAACTTATCTTCGTCGAGATCGATCCCAATCTTCGTCATGTAGTCTTCCGAGATACTGTCTTCAGAATCCAGATAGATGATCGAATAACCTTTGTCCTGTGCGTTCTTTGCAGCGTTTGAAGTCAGGAAGGTCTTGCCAGTGTTACCTGTGACAAACACCCGACCATTACGACGCAGAACCAAGAATGTCTTCTCAACAGCGAAACAATACTTGAATCCGTCTCCAGCCTTAACCTTCTCAATTGGAGTTCGAGTTGCACCTGCCATGGAGACTTCATTCGTTGTAGTGGCATGTACAACATAGGAAGTTGTTCTTCCTTCTCTCACATCCTCAGAGATTGTTGCCCGTCTGCCTGTCGCTGAAAAACAGTACTGGATGAAGTCCGCACACTGTTTGCTGGTTGTGAAAAACTCTCCCCTGTTTTCAGACCCGTCCCATTGCAGACATTCGTCAGCAATCAGTTCTAATTGCTCTTTGGTGCATTGGTAGAACTCAGAACCAAAAACCTTGGTGTTCATAGGAGCACCAAACTCAAATCGAGAAAATCCATCATCACGATCTATTCGGGTGTATTCCACATTAGCGGCGTCCAAAAGTTTCACAATCCGTTCTTTCTTTCGGTCTTTCTTTACACTAATCCGAACGAAATTGTCCCATGTGGTTCTCTTGGGGTTGAAGCTTCCATCGGCCATCACTGCAACTTGAAGACGCAGGCTGTCGTCGCTGATATCAATACCGGCGGTAGTTGGTGGTTCGAATGTTGTCAGAATCTTACCACGAAATCCATTTACAGTATCGGAGTTATGTGCTTGAACCACTTCTTCAGCAGACTTAACCTGGAGCTTTCCTTTTGGGCTGCGGTACAATACACGGTGCTCTGGAGTTAACATCTGATCAATCCCATACTTCGTTTTCAGATGATAAAATTCCTCGCACGGTTTCTTAATGTACTCGTTCGGCTCAACAAAAGACATTTGGCACGTTTCTTTATCAAACTGTGCCACAAAGTCTCCTTCCTCATATTCCGAAATACGCTTCCAGCCAGTAGGAGTCAGAAACTCAGTGTCTGCGTCTACACAGCCACTCTCACCCCACAGCAACATCGTTCGGCGGTTTGGGATTCCGACATCATAACGGCCAGTCAGACGATAATTCATGGCAGCATTCCCGGTGCTGATCCATTCTGTAGGCTCATTCATTTCAGTGATGATGCCCTTCTTATCGAAAGACTTTCTCAGTTTTCCAAGCTTGCTCATTTAATCCCCTCTCTTCTGGCGTTGTGGATAGTCTTCTCCAAATCAACACGCTCAACCAGAACATCATAGTATTTCTGCATGTGCGTGTATTGCTCCTGAAGAAGACGCGTCCTCACATAACCGATTTCGTGACTCTTTGGGCCTCTGAGAAAATTGGACAGATTGTCGATCTTCTCTCTGAGATCATTTGTCTCGTCAATAAGACGCTGTAGGTAATCTGGGTAATCTTCCATTGGTTGCCTCCTTAATGGACTTTTAATGAAACTCTGGAATCCCCAGCCAACTGTTCCACGCGCCTGATGATATCTGGATGTTGTTCGTCCAGAACTTCGACACATGCCATAGCGTAGACCGACAGGGGATCCATAAAGGTTCCGTCAGCTCTTCGGATACGATATTTAGGAACTTCGGTGAGGGGGTCGTAGTAGAATTCGATGGAGCAGACCGGCGTGATCTGTGTTGATTTGTTGTCGCTCATAAAGAAACTCTAATGCTATGGTGGTAATTTAGCATAGAGAGTTCAAAAAGTAAAGAGCCGATGATTAAATCCACCGGCCCTTTTCTCATATCATTCTGTTTTGTAATCTGCGATCAGGAACTCCCTAACGAGTCCGGAACGCACGATGTCCTCCAGTTCAAAAACTACCATACCGATCATACTTTCATCCATGTTTCTGAAAACACGCTGAAGCTTGTCGAAGCCAGACTCCTGTCGGAACCTTCCAAGGTCACATTGCTTGTGGTCACCCATAAGCATAATCCGACTATGCTCTCCACATCTGGTGATCACCGTCGCCAGCTCGTCGTAGTCCATGTTCTGGATTTCATCAACCAATATGATAGATCGGTCGAATGTATCTCCACGGAGATATCCGGTTGTATGGAATTCGAGGTATCCGAGGCTCTTCAGATGTGCGTAAGCATCATTGTACGCTGGGATCATCTTGGATGCCGCACCGATGTATGGAGTTTCATACGGTGCGTTCTTCTCATCCTGATCACCGGGGATGAACCCCTGCTTTCTCGTCTCAACAGCAGACCGAATGATGATTACCTTGTCATACTCGGTCGAGTCATCGAAAACGTCGCCCAGAGCTGCGTAGAGAGCCAAGAAACTCTTACCTGTACCTGCTGGGCCTACCATCGAAATGATTGGCTTACCTGCGCGGTAAAGGTCGAAGAAGTGTTCTTGATTTCCGGGATACGGTTGGAGGTTACAGAGGTCTTTGGGATGGAATCTCTTACGATTTCCAATTTCACGAACCACAGCACTTGATTCGTTGCGGGTGTCAAACTTCGGTTTCTTCTTAGCCATGAAAGGCTCCTGTGTTGGAAAGTCATTGGGTACACTCTCTCCAGAAATTAGTTATGCCTCTTGTAAGTACAAATGTCAACCAGATTCTGGAGACATCCGAAAATCCCAGTAAATACAATAAACAAGCCATTTCCTACACAGGAATATATATCTGTGTAGTAGGGCGTGGTTAAACTTAAAGGTTGTTGATATAGATTCTCAAATGGAGGAAGTATGAGCGGGAGCCATCCATTGGACGACGCACTGGGTGTTGAAGCGTCAGAAGAAGTGAAAAAGGTATTTGGAATGGATCTGAAAATTCCAGAGGATCCTACCATGAGGGACGTGGTATTGTTTGCCCTTGAGCAGTATAAAGAACTCGTTAATGAGTCTAAGCTACTGGAGCCGGAGCAAAGAATCCCACAGCTTGAGCTTGCGAAGCAGTACCTCGATCTTGCAAAAGATACTATGTACAAGGAATCTGATCTTCAAATCAAGCACAAGAATGCTGAGATTCGTTCTCGTCAGAAAGGCGCGAAGGCGATTGAAAGTACGTCGGACGATTCTGAAGGCAACAGCGGTCAAAAGAGAATCTCTCGCGATGAACTTGTTGCCCAAAGAGCCAAAAAAAAGTCCCGCGTTAACGGGACTTAGAAGCTAGAGGAAAGGAGGCGGGAAACTCTTGCTTCCACCTCTTAGTTAGCTTTATTTGACTTTCTTCAGCACTTCACCATACTTGTCATTGATCTTCGCAACGACTGCTTCAATGGCAAGGTTTTTAATGGTATCCGGCAGATCTCCACCAAGCTCATCGATGAATTTCTTCGCACGGTTGTACTTCTGCTTGGCCGTCAATTCTCCGTCCTTAGACAGCGCGTCGATCACCGCTTCCAGACGTTGACGATTCTCTTTCCCAAATAGTGTTTGGATCAGAACCTGAATTCCGAATTCGAAAAGAAAGAAACCAATTTTAACTAGAATTTTCTGCCACATGTTAGGTGCCTCCTGTATTTCTGTGGTGTGGTTATTTAGTGATCCGTTTGTATGCCTTTTCCATCCTGACATCATACTCGTTTTTTCTGTACGATCTTCCGTTGTAATGGTAGGCAAACTTAGCCCAATCTTTGCTACGTATAGCGTCAAGCAGAGACGGATTTTTCTTGATGAACTTCACAAATGCTTCAAGATGTTCTGACTCCGATGTGGACATTTGTTCCGCGAAGTCTTTCTGTGACTTATATCCGAGATCCTCATAATGGAATCCCATTATCTGAAAACGACCCCAAGAAGTAGCCTCGATTGCGCATTCTTTGTTCAGCCCATACGCTTCGTTGTATCGACCCCATTCACGCACGCCGCCTTTGTAACCACCCGGCGTTGTAGCAACGATGTTTGGGAGATGTTCTTTTGCAAGGACAAGCGCCGTTCCAAGTCCATACTCCTTCAACTTCCTGTACATCCAGTGTCGTTCAAAGAGAATCTTCGGCATGTGGGGTTGGATGAATCCGTCTCCAGCACTCTCGACTTCAGAGACCGCTTTGATCGCTGCTACTTCACATTGCAGTTCTTTTGCGGCTTTGATGTAGTCGCTTTCCTGAAGCTTCCATACGTCACCTATAAGCTCGTTTAAGCTGTCCCACGTACGTTTTCCCACAATACCATCAACAACGTCTCCAGAAGACTTCTGGAAGGCTTTAACGGCACGTTCCGTATTGTCTCCGAAGATCCCATCATCAGATCCGGCTGGGAGTAAGTTGTGTTTTATGAGAAGCTGTTGGACTTGTTTGACGTCGTTGCCTCGCATTCCTTCAACGAGAAGTCGATTCATTTTAGATCCTCCATAACTGTCTCCAGTTCATACACGTAGTCAAAGTAAACGACTGCGTCTTCGCGAGTAAAGCAAACATTGCCTTCTTGGTAGAAGGCATCAACGCTTGGTTTCGTCACCGTCGGGATCGCTTGTTGGTTCGTCAGTCCCATCATCTGACACCCGCTTAGAGTAACGATCATTAAACCAGTCAACAGGGTCTTCCTGAATTTTCTGAGTTTCATTTTCCCGCTCCTTTCGCCTTTTCTTATCGAGAAAGTACGTCATAATGTTGACGACTTTCTCGATGATTATCAGTGTCAATTTTAACTCTGATTTCATGCTGCCTCCTTTCGATCATCCTTACGGATTTTCGAGTGAATCCAGACGTGATGCATGGCTTGAGATTGTTTCTGCTTTCTTGGAAGTCAGAACCTTCTTCTCAATCTGATCACCGTACCCACTGATATTTACTATGGCATTTTTGTAAACGTCTGTTACCTTCCGACCGTTGCCCATACGGTGGTTTTCGATCTTGCTCTTCAGGGTAGACCCAACACCATTGTCGCTGACGTCTTCCATTGTTCGAAGATCAACAGCAGACAAGGCATCTTTCAGAATACCAAACCCATCACCAATATCGATGAAGGTCAGAACACGCCCTCTAACGTTTACCTGAACTTCGTCAAGAGTAGTCGGAAGCGTTGGCTCTGGTTCGGGATCCGGTTCTGGTTCTGGTTCTGGTTCGGGATCTGGGTTAGAGATACTTCCGTCTGTAGATATTTCGAATGTTCTGGTGAACGTCGCAGTCTGACCAGTCTCAGGGATGAAAACACCGATCTCAGCAGATGTGATTCCTTCTGCAACCGTGGTGATGAAGTTCTCAATACCGAGGTTCATCCCATCTGAAGATTCCATCAGGTTCCAATCGACGATTGCAATTGTCGGATTCGTGTCTGTAATTACTTTCCACTCGTACGGATTTGCAGATGCATACGTGTTTCCGAAGTTAACAGAAGTTGCAGCCGGTTCTCCATGTGCTGTTTGAGAGCGGTCGTAGCTGTTCTCGTACGCAATCTGAAACGCAGTTGTATCAGCACCGTCAACAGTAACAACCAAGTCTGCGGTTGCATCGTCCGCTATCAATGGCGGTGTGTAACTCCAAGTTTGAGTCCCGGCACCAACATCCTCAGAAACCATTTGCAGATTCGTTGCCGCAACACCGTTTACGGTCACGGCGGTTGGATCTGCGCTGTTGAATTTCAGAACAAAACTTGAAGTCTGACTTTCATCTGCGATATCAGATGCAGACATGATCGTAGGCTTCGGTGGTGTAGTCCACGAGGCTTCTGCGTCTGTGAACCCGGTCAGCGTACCGTTGTTGCCTAGTGCTCCAGTGTCGTTTGCGACAGTACCAGACCCTTCATCCAACAGATAGATACTTGAATTTGCCGGAGTTTCTAAGTCGGTAAGACGAACCTCGTGCATTACTGTACCGTCAAGCAACGTGCCGGTTACACGCGATCCGATGGCATCCAATTCATAAATCAAGATGGCATCTGCCGGATCGATTGTTATTGCCTCGACAAGTGTGCCGTCTTTGTATACGTCAACAGTGGTTGTAGATGTGAACACATATTTGATACGTGCCTGTACCCCAGCTTCTGGATTTGCTGCTGTTGCATATTTGAAGCGAGTGCCACCACCATCAACTTCCCATCCAAAGTACAAGTTACTTCCGAAAAACCGGTGGGTTACTTTGTTACTGCGTCCTGTTAGAAAGTGCTGCCCGGCGACTTCAGCCACAGTAACAACAAATTCAATCTCGAAGTTTCCGAGATTAGTGGGTGTCCATGGAGACGCAAACGCAATGTGTCCATTCCCATCAAATCTAACGCCCATTAGTAGTCTCCTATATAAAATCCAACGTCATTTGCTTTATCTTCTTCAGTGAACACATACGCATAAACAGACCCCATGCCCTGTAGTGCCCCAATTCTTTCCTCGAATGTAATCCCATTGGGAGTCCATGCGGTCAAGAATTGTAATTCCTGTTCCTGTCCTATATCCGCAAGGTTAGGCTTGTTGCTTAGAACAACGCGTTTTGGCGTACTGTCCAGATATATTTCACCCCAGTAGAAAGCAGTGTCGATTATCTGTGTTCCACCGGCAGCGTCATAACCGACCTGAGACAGTGTCATCGCCCGATCATTAAACTTTTGTCCTTCGGGGATGGTTAGATTTCGAACGTACCGACGTCCGAGGTTGTCTATATCGAAGTACTGGTAACTCTGGTTGCCTTTCTGGTTGATATAAACTTCCGCGAATCTCCATCCCGGAACTGCCGTCATATCCTGAGTCCCATACCCAAGATCGTCAGACCCATCTTCGTTTTTGTACGATGCGATGAGCGTCCCGTTTTCATCCTTGTAACCACCAATCAAACGGTTTGTCGTGATTGAGTTGAAAGGCCCAGCAACACCGCCTGCCCACATGCGGAAGTACTTGGATCCGCCAGAGGAAGCCAGATATTCTGTTGAAGTGAATGTTGCCCCAGACGTGTCGCCAGTAGCCGTAGCATTCACATAATCGAATCCACTGTCAGAAACGATGGTTGCAACGTCTCCGGTTATAGCTACAAGTTGAGCTGACCATGTGTCGCCATTGTTAGTGAATGTCAGAGTTTCGCCATATTCATACTTACTTGGGCCTTGGTCGAACGTTCCAGTGATTCCTGATACCCGAATTGCCCTAGCATTATGCCAGTCTGTAAGTAACTTGAATCGAGCAGATGCGTAAATTTCATCCGAGTATTTCGGATAAGGATTGCCATCAAAATGCGCCAACGGGTTACTCAACGAACCACCATTAGCTGACCAGTAAGAAACCCCAAGTCCCGGATATCGGGTTGTATCGGAGAATTTTACCGGGTTGTGTACGTAAGTCGACCATACAGTCGGATCGTTAACGTCTACACCGGGGGTGAAATCGATTGCAGGTTGAGGAACACCATTGTTTCTTCGGTCAGTACCGAATGCCCAGAGAATCGGTGCAGCTTGCGGCTTAACTCCGAAATTCGTTCCTGACAGAGTAATGGTTCCATCGCCATTGCTTGCTGCGCTATTAATCACCGGAATACCGAGACCATCGCCAAGTACAACGGGGATGGTGTAATTCTGAGTAACGCTTAATGGACTTTGTGATGTATTCGCCATGTTATTTTCCAGTTCTCATTCTATTTACAGTGCTGCCGAAAATACTTCGCTGAAACCTGCATCAACCAAGAACAAATATTTCCCGGTTAGATCAGAAAACGACCCTTGGTTGAGTTGGAATTGAACGATTCCTTCACCCCAAGAAGTATGCTTTTGGATCTCGATGTGATTGCAGGTGTCCAATGTGTTAGAGTCGCCAATCACCAACCGTTTCAATGAGTTGTCTGCGATTATTTCACCCCAGTACTCAGTCAAACCGATATCATTAACATCAACAGGGAGTCCCGATGTATCCATCCCAACATTCGAAAGGAAGAACCCCTTCACTGCGGATAGGTATGTCTTACTCAATCCGGACACTTCATAAACAACCTTGTTGTCGATTCTTTGTCGAACAGATCCAGTAGCGCCACTGAAATCGATCTCAAGTTCGTACAAGTGGAAGTTGCCGGGATCTGTGGAATACAGCTGATTGGAGTAGTCGTTTGCAGACGATCCAACGTATCCAGTATCTCCATACTCATCAACATCGATAAGACCGCCGTTGTGACTTGTCACTACACTAATACCAAGACCACTAGGAATACCGCCACTGTAAATTCGGGCGATCTTGGTTGCTGCTGTACTTCCGTAAATTGTCGATGTGTCGATAACCAGTGTTGCTCCGGATTGGGCACCTGTTACAGTAGCACCTTCGATAGTCGCAGCCCCGCCAGAACCACCGTCGATTTCCAGAGTGAGAACAGAATTGATGATTGATGTGATGTAGCCAGTCTTAGTACCACCACCAACAAGGGAAAGTGTTACAGGTTCTCCGCGAGAACGATCTGCACTGGTGTTGAATGTGCCAGTTAGATTTAAAAATCCGAGAACGTATGCTCTTTGGAAGTTACAACCAGCATTTGCCCATTTTGCGAAATAGAATTTATCGCCAGCACCAATATTATCGAATGCTTTAGAATTAACCAGAGAGCCTTTACCGAATGCACGGTATTGTTGGTCAATTCTCGCATGTCTGAGGTTTGCCGAGGTGATTTCTACATTGTCAGAAATACCACTCCAGACTTCAACTGTGTCTGGAACGGAGACTCCGTTCTCAGCAGATGACGCCGTTCCGTTAAGCAATATCTCACTACCGACTTGCCAGTGCCGGAATAGTTGAGTTTCACGGGATCCGAACCTGCTTTGAGGATCCTGCACCGTTAGAAGACTGCCGTGAGTACGATCTCCGGTGATAGAAAGTGATTCTTGTTTTATAACAGGAATCGTGTAATTCTGAGTTATGCTTTGTGGGCTCTCTGATGTACTCGCCATATCGTTTCCTTCATGATACGTTTATCGGAACATCAGAGAGACTGCACAACTTCACTGATGTCAATCAGTAATAGAAAAGCTGCCCTTACGGAGCAGCTTCAAGAGTTGCGATGCGGTTTTCATGATCAATCAGAGATTCTGCTTCATTCTGTTCGAAGTACTTCTTCAGAGCCAGAGCAGCATATGCGTCGATGTCAACGATAAGAGAACCGTAAACTTCGGTAGCAGTACGTCCGTTCTTCAGGGTGTACGCATCCATCTTGTCTTTCAGGGTAGCGCCAGTGCCATCAGCGTCAACGGTTACGAAAATGTTGTAATCGTAATCCGACAGTCCTTCTTTGTAGATGCCGTTACCAGCTGCGTCAGTTTCGATGAAAGTCAGGGTTTTACCTTTAACATCGCGAGTTGTTTCTGTTAGTGCCATGTGTTAGACTCCTTAGTGAGTTTGGTTTTTCTTTATTTAGCGGATGTTTGAGGTAGATGGTAATGATGAAAAAATCGAAAGCCCGTGATCACGAGGGCAGCGAATATCAATTCTATTTCATCCATTGTCCGCTTTGTGGGTGGAGGGATCCTATAGATCTAAAACCAAACCCGGATTACTGTGATGTTTGTGGTTGTGATGATACGTCAATTGGCAGTGTCATATTCGACGACATTGAGCATTACTCATTTCAGGTTCATCACTTCAGCAAAGACTGGGTTGAGAACACCGTCAAACACTTTGAAGGCAGAGTTACGAGAGAACACCTTGAAGCCAAAATAAAGGAATTCGAGGCTTGGGTGGCGTTGGTGGATTTATGATTGGGGATGTAGGATAGTCTCGTTAAAATATTGATTTGAGGTATAGGAATGGAACCGGATAGTGGCAAACAGTACGCGTGTATGAAATGCCTTAACTGCGCGTTTTTAGTCCCTGTTCATGAAATGTTTGATGATTGTCCGGGTTGCGATAGACCATTATTGGTTATGCGGACTGATAGCACTGAAAGGTACATTCGATACCAGCTGTTCTGGAGAGCACGGAGACTTGGGGGTGATGATGAGTACCTCAAAAGTATAAACTGGGACGAGAAAGTTTCGCTTTGGTTGCATTTGTGATAGTCTTTAAGAAAAGTGGGGGTTGGAGGTGACAGTGGAAGACATAAGTGATGATCTATACGAATGTGTGAAATGTATTAATTGTGCGTTCATAATCCCTAAAGATCCTATGTTCACTGGTGCGTGTCCGGGGTGTCAGTTGTGTGGATATATCGCTCCATCATTCTCGTATATGGAAAGGCATATAAGAAGACAGCCTTTATGGAGAGATCTGGGGTCTGTTTCCGATCCCGACGAGTATCTCAAAAGTATAAACTGGGACGAAAAAATTTCACTCTGGCTATTTTGAGGATAGTTTATGGCTCTTCTAAGATGTGCTCAATGTGACTGGGTTCAGCCATCCGGAAAGCACCCACGGTGCTTTGGTTGTAGTGCTACCCCATTTCACGGAATAACCGAATCACAGAACGGGTCTCCGCTGACCGAAGATGACCTGATATATCAGGGGATGTTCTACGTCAGTATGAAATCGGTCGGCATGGATGAGGAAAAGATAATGGATATCATCGAAGAAAAAGTTTTGGATATGTTGCTATGAATAATGCTTCTTTGTTTCTTGAGCACATGGAGATTAATGATTGGTATGTTTGGAATTTCAGACATATTACGTGTTGTCGTTGTGGGTGGAAGACGCCTGTGATGGGGGAGTTGACCGATGGAAAGGTCGAATGTATGATGTGCGGGAATGCTTCATCAATCATGAGAGAAAGAACTAATTCTCATGATTTTGAGAGAGTCACAGATCAATCTGATTGGATTCATCACAACGAAGTCTTAATATCCAACAACGAAGACTCTTACGCACACCATCTGATAAGGAAGCTTGAATTGTGGCGGAATTGGCTTACAATCGTACAAAGCCTGTGAGATACGTCTACTGTGTGGAATGTAAACATTGCGGGTGGCTCATTGATTTATCTCGCAAAAGTCTGATGGGGGATCCTGACATTTGTTATGGGTGTGGGGGAGAGTCTGAGATCATTAAATCGTATATTCCGAACGGGGGTTTCTACCACTGGAGTGATTACATGAGCCAGACAACGTTTAAAGGAGACCAACGTAAAATAGTTGAATTTCAGACGGCTCTTGAGTTGGAAGTTTTATAAAAAACCCCGCCGAAGCGGGGGTTTATCATGATGTGATTGATTTCAAATAAACTTCATTTATCGAAATTGGGTATAGTGTGCACCGTTTAAGCAGCATCTCTGGAACAGTGCCAACCAAATTTGCTTCTGCATGTCCCAATAACATCGTGGTTAGTTTCTTGATATCGGTATTCCCGATATACTCTGAAGCCTTTTCACCCAAAAACCAGTACTGGATGTTTCCTTCTTTTGCGGATATTGCCAGTCTTCCGGGTGCGGTTAAAGAAGGAGACAGCCCTCCTAATGATGTCACTCCATCAACTGAAACTATCGTAAAGTTTCCTGCCGTCCCAATTCGGTTTGTTGTGTTACCATCTGATAACATAATAGGTCTAAAATTTGTGTCAGATGGAGATCTAAGTGGATCAAAATCGATTACCACGGTGAATTCATCCGAATTAAATTCTTCAGAAAACATTCTGGTGTAGTTATCAGCAGCTCTAGTAACCTGAGATCCTTCTGTTTTGATGTAGCTAGATTCAAAAGATCCAACCTCTAGTTGGACGCCCCAAATACCAACTTGATCTCCGTCACCACCAAAACCAAAACCAAGCAATCTTATTTGCGGAGATGCAACACCTGCCTGCGCAGTAAAAGTAAAACTATACCTTTCCCAATTATCAGTAATCTTAACAGTTTTTGATTCAACAGAAGAAGGCCCGTCATAATAAGCGATCTGAAAAAAGTCGCTGAAATTAGAAACGTTTTTTGCATAAACAGATACAGTATAAGTAGTGCCGTCTATTTGAGAAAACGATTGAACTACGTTATGCCCTGAAGACCCTATTAACGTAAGTCTATCGCCTGTTAAAGTTCCATCTGGTGCCACAAGAACATCTGCATCAAGTGTTAAATTTGCTGCGAGAGTCCAGTTTCCTGAAGTAAGGTTTTCAGATTGTAAAATTAGATTAGTTTTTTGTTCCTCAATCAAAAGGCCCATAGGCTCACCAGTTTCGGGATCATATGCAAATCGAGGTTCATTCACACCAGCAGTTCGCATTTTTCCGGTCGCATCGAAATATGTGGCAACAGAGTTTCGTGATACTGTCGCGTGATCAATAAATTGACCTTTAACAATATCCTCACCGTCATATACCCCATACTCATTACGAACGAAATCGAAATCCAGAGTAGGTTTGACATCAAGACCCCATGAAGGATCGATACGCTTTAACGCATCATCCAAACCAGAATTGCCGACGACCTCACGCTTTTCATCATTGCGCCGTCGGATGTCATCGACAGTACCACTTCTGCCTTTCTTCGAAAGACCGTCGCCAATCATTCTCATTACACGTTACCTTCTACTTCATTCGGATTTCCGAATACTTCTTCCTTCTTTACTTCCCATTCAGCTTCATCGGCAAACGTGTAACATGCCGGAGTGACACCACCAGCATAAACACGAATTGGGGTTGCCGGGTACACGCGGTATTCCTCAAACTCTGGTACAGGGCTCGGGAAGTTCACATGGAAGCCTTCGGCGAGCACGCCCTCTGTCACTACATTTCCTTCTTCGTCATAAACCGGCTGAGTTTCATAAATTGTTCCAATCACATCGTGATTCATTAACACTCTCCTATAGTGGAAATTCTGCTTTCTTGAATTTGTTGTTATTTAGACCGATGTAAAGGTCTCTCGGGGTTATTCTGCTTGCTTCATATGGGAAGTGTGCGATATCCCCCTCTTTCAAAGCAGCAGCAACCAGTTCCGAGCAGAACCATTTGCCCGGACTCTGCCAACGTGATCTGAATGGTAGTGCGAATATCGCAAAGATATCGTATGGCTTCCCTACTTGGTCTCTGAGGAACCTTTTGACTGCCTCCAGCTGATGGGCTCCCACGTTCAAATAAATCACGTATTCGTCCTCGTAGAAGGCTTCATGCTTATTCCTGTCTACTGTAACACCACGACCGTATTCGGACTCGTAATAAACACCATCAACTGTGATGCCGACGTGGTTCCAACGTGAGAACGTCATGAAACGAATTATCTGTGGGATGATTCTTCCTTTGGTTTTGTACAAGTGAACTTTAATCATTACTCTTCTGCCTGTATTAGTACTGGGTATTTCGAAATATTTGAAGACTGTTGGTGCGGGATATTCGGAACGTAGAAATACCCAGCAGGTGCTTTCTTCTTGATTTCATGAACTTTAAATCCGTCTCCGAATACGTTAAACGCAAGTAAAGAGCCGTCTGGAGATATTTGCAACCCACTTTGAGCAGGCCCGTCATACGCAGGGAACATTTCGCCTATAGTCGCAATGTCGTTATACTCCCACTGATAAACATCAAACAATCGATATGGAGTTGCTGACTGCGTTCCTAGAACAATATGATTCCCGTCAACTGTCCATTCAACGGCAGCCGTCGGACTGAGCACATCCCCTATGGCTAATTCGCCCCAATTAGCTGTACTGATTATGGAGAAATAGGATCCTCCTCCTCCTCCGTTATGTGCTACTGCCAGATGACGCCCATCCGGAGAAAACTTAACATCCGTTATAGCATTCACCGATAGCCCGGTGACTTCTTGTAGAGTTTCTACATCGAATATTTTCAGGTTCGGACTCAGGTCGTAAGCAACCGCTATATATCTACCATCCGGAGAAAAATCCAGTGCTTCTGTAAAGTCCAACGGGTCTGTGGTGGAAACCCTACGGGCATTCATGTTTCGCATGTTTACGACTACAAAGGCATTATCGTCATAATTACACAGTGCAAGTCGCGTCCCATCGGGAGAAAACTTACCCTGACGAGACGAGAAATTCATACTCGCCCCAACAGGAGAAAAATCCAATTTACTCCAGTCGGATGTTCTATAAATCTCCATAAAAGGCGACCCGTTATACCCGACAGCAAGAAATCCTCCGTCAGGAGAGAAGTCAAACCAAATTGGCACTGTTGGTAGTGACACTGGGGTGCTGGTAGCAGCTGTAGTTAGATTTACCCTCACCAAGTATGGCGACACATTTATGTTGTGGACAAGGTACTCTCCACTTGGATGTATTTTCAAATACTCTTCCGCTGGCATGTTCGCAGTATAGGAATAAAACGGAGTTTGATTGATTTCAATCCTATCCTGATGGAGTTTCTTACAAACTTCGGCCAACTCAGGATAGTCACTAACCGGATACATAGCTCCATCACAAGGCAATTTACCCTGTGTATTAAGACTGTCGAAATACAGATCTCCGATCATTTCAATCCTCCTTAGCCTGTATTAGTACCGGGTAGTTAAAGACGTTGCCCGGTTGTCTTGATTCTATCGTCGGTGTATGGAAGTATCCAGCAGGTGGATCTTTTTTCATCGTCCGTACGGCTAAATTATTACCCAGACCATAAACGAGAATACTCCTATCCGGTGGTGATGCGATTGCGATTGTTCTTACAGACCCAGAGTTCGATATCTGGGATTCTGATAGACCTAACGAATCACCAAAATATGAAATCGTTGATGCTATGACCGCAGAGTTATCATCGGTCGCATCAACAGCAGCAGAAACAGCAACCATCGTTTCATTCAATGGAGCCAATCTGGCAAATGTAACGGCACCTAATGCCTCGACAACATCAGCGTAAGTGAGTTTCGTGGTTTCATAAAAACCGATGTACTTGTCGTAAACTGCCATGACGCGAAGGTCATCATTCGCAAAGCAGACGTCACCCCAAAATGGAATGGTAGTAGAACTTGTTTTCATATGGGTGAATTCCAAATAACCGCCATCTTCAATGTAGTCGTACATGTGAATTACTGCTTGATCCAATGCGGTACTTCTACCGCACACGGCGAACTTCTTTCCATCATTACTAAACGCGCCTCGATATGTATCACCAGCTGCCCCCAATGAAAGCAGTCCATGATGCGTCCATGTATCTGTTCTGATTTGAAAGACGTAATCTATATCTATGTAAATCAACCATTTGCCATCCGGAGAGAAGTTCACCCCTTCGCCCCTAACGTATGCTGGTTGATTTGATAGCTCCTTTACGTCAATCTCCGTCCAAGTTTCAGTGTCGCACACGAAAAGGAACGGCGAGTAATACATGGCAACGGCCATATATTTCCCATCGGGGGAGAAAGAAATATCACGGACTTCACTTGCCAGCGTTGGAGTTCCGGAGACAACTGACCAAGTCGCCGTGTCATAAATCTTCAAGTTTGAGTTCGCATCACCCCCGACAGCCATAAGACTTCCATCTGGAGAGAATTCAATACACCATGGAACCCCGATATTCGGCGATAGAGAAGACGGGGTGTCATTAAAACTCACATCAATTGAAGATGACTTTACGTCGCTCAAATAAGACGCCAGTTCCGGGTAGTCCGAAATCCGATGTAAAGAACCATCACACTTCAGACGGTTCTTTGTGTTTAAACTATTATATACAATATCGCCAATCATTAAATAGGCTCCACTCTGATCATAGGCTGTACTAAAATGTCGCCATACCGAACCGCCGGTAGCCTCGGCAACGCGAATGTGCCAATCGGAGGTGGTGTGTAAAGCGTAATCCTTCCGAAGAAAGGCCCAGTAGCAGTATTCGACAGTCCGTAATAAAGGTAATTTCCGTCCTTACTTACAGTTACTGCCTTAACCCAGTTGATGTTAGCCGAGTCTGGTAGTGCTGGGCCATCAAATGATTGGGTCAACGACGATAATTCGTAAACTTTCATGTACGACAATCTGGTCGCCGTAAAAGGAGCCGAGTTAGTACCATATGAAAACCCCTCTCCGTTCGGGTGTATAGAAATACTGTAAACTTCGTCCGAAGATCCAGTCACCTGACGGTCACCATTTTTAAGATGTCTTGTCAATACTTCTCTCGTTCCGGAATTGGATCCAAGGTAAAGGACATTAGAATCATTACTGAATTTTGCAGTGTAAACGGCGAACCCAACGTTAGGCGGTGTGTATTCGCTCTTCAATTCCCAAGTCTCTGCGTCATAAAGTGCTGAATATGGGGATCCAGCAAAACCAACCACCAGATACTTACCATTTGGTGAGAATTCGGCACACCACCCAGTCGTACCAGCGGTTACAATGGGAGCATCCGGATCAAGAGTCCAGCTGTCTGTCAGGTAAACGGACATTCTTCGAGCGGAACCGGCATGTCCGATTGCGACCTTACTCCCGTCTGGATTGAATGAAACGTTGTACCCGGTTAGCGGGAGTGTCGGAGTTCCTGTTAGCTTTGTCCAGTTCTCTGTTTCATAAACAGTCATGAAAGGAGACCCGCTATGAACAGCAATGAAGATACTCTCGTCTGGAGAGAATGCACCACCTCTGCCGATACCCGGAAGTGAAGGAACGTTCAGATCAGTCCCGTTAAAACCAGTAAAGACTCGGATATACGGAGATGCTGAGTACAAGACAACCAATTCACCGTTGCTGCGCTCGGAGATAGAAAGAACCTCTGCGTTCACAGAGGATGATCCTGCGATTGCATCTAGGTTATTGAACTGGAATGATGTCTGAGTCTTGTCCTTGAGAATTTCTGCAAGTTCCGGGTATTGACTTTTCTGAAGCAGTCGGCCATCGCAAGGCATCATGCCCGGAGTCGACTTATCAAGCCGATTCAGGAATATATCGCCCACCTGTTCAGGGCGACTCTTCGGAACGCTGTTGAAATAATCAAGAACAACAGAAGCGTCCGGGTATTTATCCTCAACGGCGTTTTGAACGTCTTCTGTTGTTGCTTTGATTTTTTCGGTTAAATCAGAACCAATATATTTCGTCATAACACCATTACTTTATCGTGACGAAACTATTTACTCCTATTGCAGGGAGGCTTTGATCATCGGATGTAATGTTATTGTTCCTTGCTTCTGTATCGGGAAGTCTGGCAGTCGGGTATAACCAGCAGGAACGTCTTCTTGAATCATACGAACTCGCAATCCGTAATTACTCTCGATATAAGCAACGTACTTTCCTTTCGGAGACACCCTCACATAACGAGCAGCGGCTGGCGGTTGCGGCAGTGAATTGGAGTATTCCTGATTCGACAGCACATTGAGATAAGGTGCTGTGGTTGATGACGTGAATACATACGAAGAATCCGGAGCGTATGATACGGAATTTGGGTAATTCCCCGTGTAAATTCTTGCTGGAATAAATGCCCCCTCATCCATCCTGTATTGTTGTAGTAAGTTACCATAGCATACGAAGATCTCCCTTCCGTCAGGAGAGAATGAAATAGCATCGACCGCGTTGGCGTAAGTCTCGGAAGCCACCAAAGTCCACTCTGAGGTTTCGTATATTTCTACGGAGTTAGGGTTAGTGCCGCAGACTGCCAGATAAATTCCATTTGGAGAGTATGAACATTCTCTCTGGGATACGATGCCAGACGTTAATGTGTGAACCAACGTCCAATTTTCAGTCTCATAGATCAGGGTATCGTTAAGTGCCATGGTGATTGCAAGATAGCGACCATCGCCACTGAACGACGAATATATAGGAACAGCTGTTTCGTATCCCGATGGGAAGTTATAGACGGTTCTCGCCCATGTGTTTGTGTCGTAAACAGCGAATCCTGAAGTTGTGACGTCCTGTCCATTTCTGGTTGACACCATGATATCCTGCGTGGGAGAAAACTCGACGGCGTTGACAGCAGCATTAACAGGCTCTAACGTAGAACTTAACAATGTCCAATCCGATGTCTGATAAACTAGAAGGTCGCCGCCAAACGCGTTGGTCACTGCGACAAACTCGTCGTTTCGGGATATTGCAATATGCTTTCCAGCGTCGGATGCAGTTGCATTCGATACAGATACCAATTGGCTTGTGAAAGGATTGTGGACGCCTTGTTCAACTCTACTCTTCAAGAGATCTGCAAGTTCCGGGTACTCGGAGTCAAGAAATAAGGAACCATCGCATTTCAGATAACCCGTTGCATTCTGATTTGTTCGTAGCATGACAATATCGCCAATGCCTTCGAGAGCAGCTGTTGAAACATTTTCAAAATAGGCACCAATAACAGAAGCATCAGCAAACTTACCAGAAACACCATTTTCGATGTCCTGAGTTGTTGCCTTGATATTCTTCGATAACTTGTGAACGATATACTTTGCCATAATGCTACTGGTGCCTTTTTTTGATTCTCAGCTATTTAGATTTGCCCTGTACGCTTCAGTTCGAGATATTCGTAAAGCGTTTTAGCATCAACATATTTGTCAGGAACCTTATCAATGATATCCTGAACCGTTGCCTTACTCTTTTTTGAGATTTCTGCTGCTACGTATTTCATAGATTACACCGCCGATAGTCCACTCAGTTTTGAAGGATCCGTATACTTTGGAGTGTACATCACAGTCTTCATTCCGATGTTTGTACGACGAATCGCCTCTCCGATCAGATCAGTAAACCGCATGTAAGTGTATTTCGATTTCTGAATTGATTGTGGAGTTGCGGTTGATGTAATCACTGGTTCGCCGTTTATAGAAACAGCAGACCCCTGAGAATTCCAAGTAACCGCAAGACGAACCGTTTCTCCAAACAGAATATTTCTGATGTCGTATGAAGCTGGTGTTGCACCGGGCATTTGAATTCTCAGAAGTTTCGTATTACCGGCAACAATAACTTCGAAGAATCTGTCATCGGCTACAGATGGGTCTTCGCCGCCGATAGTGAAAATACCATAAGCTGATGAACCAGCATCAACTCCGTAATATTTGAACTCCAGAATAATGGTAGCATCAGAACTATCAGAAAATTCGGAAGTCAGTTTACGCTTCACATCATCAACAATACGAGTGCTCTGTGCCGAGTTCGCGATGTCGGCAGACCGAGTAGTCTCGGCATCTTCGGTTGGAATGTAAGAAGTTGCATATTCTCCAGCTTCAAACTGTGCACCCCAGACATAAACCCCTCCTGTCAGAGCCGCGTTATATCCTCCAGATGACATTGCCGGGTATACAAGCAAACGACAATATTGGTTTGTTGTCGTAGTTGTTACTAACAATGACACCCGAACCCAATCACCCGGAAGCCATTCGTAGTCGATCTTGGCATCGGCGATTGGAGTTACTGTTTTTTCGTCGAAGTCAATATCAAGGTTTGCGGCGAAAGTTGATGTCCCATAAATCTGGAAGTTTACCCGAACATATCTCTCATCTTTCTTTTTGAGGAAAAGAGATCCAGAATAAGAACCAGCAGCATATTCTGTAGCCGTAGCACCGAACCGTGTTTTCTGCCAGTATAGAGATTCTCCAGTCGAATTGTCGACGATATCGTCAGCAGTCATGGTTCCGTCTGGAGCTATTGCAGAGTTTGTATTGATTGTGGTTACAGTACCAGTGCCGGTGGTGGCATCTTCACTCCACGTAAACAAGTTAGCTCTTTGTGGCTCCAGCAATAGTCCAATAGGAACAATACGACCACGGTTATCAAATCCGTAAGCATTATCACGAGCGACATTGTACCCAGCAGTACGAAGAATGCCTTCAGAATCAAAATACGTCGCTGCTGATGCCCTGCTGGTGAATGTATCAGTTGATGGGATGTAGCTGGTTGGGATGGATCCGGCTTCCAACTGAGCACCCCATACATAACCATAATCCCCAGCAACTGCGTTATATTGCCCTTGAGATGTACCAGAAGTTGGATATATTTGGGGGCGAATTGTACTGCCGCTTGTAGTAACAACCATACTGCATCGATACCACCCGTCATCAAGTGATTCAACGTCTGAAGAAATAACAGAAAACCCTGCACCAAAAACGTTTGTGGTGGCTGGAACTCCATTTTCAAGATCAAACCACTGACGGCAACCATTTGAACCACCATCATAAACAATCGCCAAGCAATAATTTGAAGACGGTTGCGGCTTAACAAAGAAAGAAAAACAGAAGTCGGATCCGGGGCTTGGAGATGACACAGATTGGTAGATATAGTAACCAGATGCGTTATTTTCGGTTGCGGTAATTTTTGCAGCAGTTTTTCGACCATCTGGCGCGATAGCTGCGTATGGTTCAATTGATGCGCGTCCAGCACCCCAATTGGCGAGAAAGTTTTCGGAGTTTCTCAGATAATTCGTACGCTGCTCTTCAGCAAGAATGCCAACCGGATCTTTACCGTCATAAGCAATGCGTTTCTCATTGATGCCTGCATACCGTAGTCTCCCAGTACCATCGATATAAGTTGCCACTGAAGCACGGTTAACTTCCATGACTTCTTCAAACGGTAGCCACGTCTGCCCATCATCACCTTCGTACAAACGATATTCATTGTTTGCGAAGTCCAACATCATAGTGGATTCTTTCTTGATGGCATCTGCCAGAGAAAGACTGTCAAGTGCCTCCGCTAGTTGCTGTGAAGGACGATTCAGAACAACCTCATCAATGTTTTCGCCGTTCTGAATGTAATCAATGTTGTCTGAAACGCTCATATACCTATCCTGTGAAATTTTGACTGGATTATTGTGCCTTTATTTAGCCCCTGATCTGACGATAAATATTGTTTATCGGAGGCTATAAGAAAATGAATTACGATCACGAACAACTATCGGTGAAGAAGCCGAAGGACGATCAAGATCTGACAGAAGACCAAGAGAAAGAATGGATTCGCTGTGCAGATAACCTTGATTACTTCCTGAAGACTTACGTTTACACGCAAGGTCAGCGTGGCCGTGTTTTATTTAACCCCCGCCCATACCAGAAGAGATTCTATCGTGGGATCGAGAACAACGATTTCGTCTGTCTGCTTTCTGGGCGTCAGACTGGTAAGTCGACCAGTACGGTTGGTTACCTGCTGCATGAAATGATCTTCAATCAGGATATGAAGGTTGGTGTGACTTCGTACAAGCTGGCTAACTGTAAAGACCTCATGGCTCGTTTTAAGTTTGCCTATGAGAACCTTCCCTTCTGGCTAAAACCTCCTGTAATCGAGTACAACAGGTATTCTGTGGCATTTACGAACGGCAGTTCTATCGAAGCTCAGGTGACCCGAGAAAATACCTTCCGTGGTAACACACCAAAGATCATCTACATCGACGAGCTTGCGTTCGTAAAGCCTTCTGTTGCTGAAGAGTTCTGGGGTGGTCTGTTGCCATCGTTGACTGCCGAAGGTGAGGATGCCGACGTAAAACTGATCATCACATCAACCCCGAACGGTTCTGGAGACCTGTTCTCGTCTATCTGGTTTGGTGCTGTGGCTGGTACAAACGGTTTCTTCCCTGTTGAAGTGAAATACGACGAAGTTCCCGGACGTACAGAAAAATTCAAAAAGGATATGATTTCCAAATTCGGTTTAACGAAATTCCTTCAGGAATTCTGCAACCATTTTATTTCCGACAAGGGAACTCTGATTAATTCCCAGATACTGGAGGATATGAAATCAGAAGACCCGATATTCTATCCTGACGATTCCCTTTACATGTGGGAAAAGGATCTCAAAGGGAAGAATATTGCGATCAGTATCGACGTATCCGAAGGTATTGGTAAAGACTACCACGCAATGCATATAACCGACGTTGATAATTTCGTTCAGGTTGGCGAATATCGGAATAACACACTGACGCAAACTCATTATGTGAAAGCAATCATCAGCGTAATCGACCTCTGCTTCCGTATGGGTGCAGCTGAAGTTTATTACACGGTTGAGAATAACAGTATCGGTATGGGTGTCATCAACCTGCTTCAGAACACAGATTCAGAAGCTCTGGACAGTGCCACGTTTATTTCTCACGTTGATTATCCGAATAAGCTCGGTATGCCAACCAATACCAAAACAAAACCACACGGGTGTCAGCGTCTGAAGGATATGGTTGAGCTTGAGAAATACACAATTAAAAGTTCATACCTGATAAACGAGCTGAAATTCTTCGTGAAGAACAAAGGGAGCTTTGCCGCTGAATCCGGTAAAACGGATGACTTGTGTATGGCTGCTGTTCTGATGATGCTGTTGCTTGAACAGATTGGCGACTATGAAGAAAGTGCGTACGAAAAGATGAGTGAAGTGAGCTATGATCAAGAACAAGATGCCTACGAGGTAGGCATCTTTGTCTGATCGTTTGGTTTACTGACCGTCGAAGTACAGTGTCCATTTAACGTCGATGGTGATCTCACGAGTTATCGTACGTGTTTGGAAACGACGATATGCGAATGGATCGCCACCACCGCTGTACAGTGCAGCACTTGAGAATCGAAGATCGACTTGTGAAGGATATTGTGCCATCACAGCGTTACCATCCAGAACCAGAGAAATCTCAGTAGTGTAGTAGTTCGGGTAGTTGATCGTCAGATCAGCATAAGGAACAGTATATACTACGTTCTGGTTCGCAGCGGTGTATGTTGCTTGTGCTGGTTCAGGGTTCAGAAGCGAACCACTACCGATATCATCACCGATTGAAAATTCCTGAAGAATGTATTGAACCGCGCCACCAGAAGGAGCCGGTGTGGTAATTGCACGAAGCATCTGAGACATTCCGAGGTTCAGGAAGATGTTATTGTCGTCTTCCACGTCAAGAATTTCACCAGTGTTTCGATCTCTGAAAATAAGCTGAAGCTTGCCTTTCATCGGTTTCATTGTTTCGTCAAATTTGCTCATTGCGTTACTCTCTTAGTAAGAAACTGTGATTGCCGTCTTTTCAACACTCTCACTCTGGAATTCCAGAATCAGCGCGTGACTGTCGGTGATATTCTGGTTGAACGACGAACCTGCGTTAACAGTAGTTATCGTCGTACTACCCGTACTGTATTGGTAATTGTCGACTCTTCTCACAACAACAGCCGAGTCTGATGGTGCTGTGAATTGGACATTTGCATTGTAGTCCAGATAAACGATGTGTTCATATCCGGCAGGTGGTTTAACAACTTCATGGGATTCGTTAACACCACGGACACCATCATTTATTTCTCTGACAGAGCTATCAACAATCCCAACCTTGAAATACCCGGTGTATTCTCCAGTTGCAGGTACAGGGTATCCAGATCCGATTGGCAGTTTATTGCCAACAGTCAGATACGGGGAATCGTATGCCGAAATGATCGATCCGTCTTGCAGATAATTGTCAAGCGTCACATCAACGGCATCTGACCAGTTAATATCCCCGTACTGGGATGTCAGCTGGAAGTTATCCAGAATTTCATCAACAACATCAACGAAATTCAGAGGATCGCCAACGGAGGTGAATGACAGTGTGTCAGACACAGAAGGAATTTCATCAACCCACTCAAATCCAAATGTGGATGTTGTGAATTCGATTTGATCAATAACCCGAGTAATCAGATCATCAAAAATAAGTAGGTCTGTAACCAGAATTACCTTTGTGGTTGCCGTTCTCTGTAATTCCTGAATCAGAGTTCTGATCGTGTTAATTACGATTCTCTGTTTTTCCTGAATATCAACAAATACAGGATCACCAGTCACCGGATCAGTGTCAGCAATAACGTCGTCATACTCTGGGGGATCATACAAGCGAACGAGGATATACGGGGTTTTACTAACCATATCCTTGAAAGATAGCCCAGTGTAAGTGGAATACCGCTCACCGTAAATCGGAATATTGTTGATCGGTTCTCCTTTTTCGAAGTCGTTGTAAACATACCCTTGGAAGAATGTACCTTGGGCAGTTACATATTCTTCACCGACGACAAAATCACTATAGCTACCCTTCCGAACTTCATATCGACGGGGGTCTGAAGTTGAATTCAGTTCACGGAAGTAACCAATTCGAAGTAGATCCGGGTTAGGGATCCAGACTTCGTCGATATCGTAGCTTCGGTAGCCTACAGTCTTCAAAGCCCATACAAGAGACTCCCTTGTACCCATTCGACTGAACACTTCCTGAGCGTCCCGTATAATCCGTCTCAGGACAGATGGGCGGAGTTTTGGGGATAGATTGAACCCAAGGTCAGCAGCAACCCGAACGAGTGTCTCAGGCTTGGCATTCGCATAATCAGTCTCGAATGACTTGTACCTGATATCTTGACGGATTTCTTCGAATACCTCACCCACCACATCGAGATATTGATCGATCAGATCATTATTCTTCAAGGCAGCAGGCGTGTTATCCTTAACCGCCTCAATCATGTCTTTTGTTTCTTCAGCCATAACCTATCCTTACACCGGAATCAGATTGATTTTCGTGAATGTCTCTGCAACATCATCGTATTCTTCCTTCGGTGGAATCAGTGTAACCGCCGTCGCACTGTTTGCTTTGAAGTTCTCATACTTATCCTGACGGTATTTCACGTAATACGTGCCAGTAGGCAATGTCGGCAGAGTAAGGTTCGCAGTAATGTAGTCGATCATCTGAGTTGGGATTTCTGCTTCACCACCAGAACCACCACCGGTATTCTGAGGATCGAGATTGATAATGTCGCCAGTATCTGCATCAACCCAGAAACCTTCCCCGTTGTCGTAATACAGAACATCGCCATTGGAATCTGTGATGTACACACCGTTACGGAGAAGAATATCCTCAAACTCGTTGTTGAAGATCTTCGGATGGATTTGCAGCTTGAAGTTTACGATGGTGTCTGCTGCAAAATCCCCGGCGTTTGTATCAATTCTGAATCCACCCAGACCATCACGAGTTTTGATCTGAAGAATGAATTCGTTATTCACACCATCAGTGGTCACATTAACCGCAGAGATCAGCTCGGTTACCGTGTACAGGTAATCGCGCATTTTGAACAGCATGTTTACGTAGAATTCCCCGGTGTTGAGGTCATCTGCTTCAACGGTTACTGTGTATGGGGTGTTATCAATCAGCAGAGTGAATTCATCACCAACCTGCGCAGTAGCTCCGTCGTTTCTCAGACGAATCAAGCAGTCGTTCACTTCCAGTGGGTATTCGGCAATCTGGTACGCGAAAATATCGACGTCAATAAAATCGACGACGTTATAATCAACACCGGCAACCCGAGTCTGCAAATTATATGCATCCCTGATAAAATCGGACTTCTGGTATTCGATACCGATGGATCCTTCACGACGCTTGTAGTACTCCATGATATATGCACGGATAATCAGGTAGAGATCTTCCGGTGCAATTTGAAGCTCTGCATTTCTTTTTACAGATAAATCCATCCCCAGCTGAATTTCAGAAGCAGGGCGAGGGACGATATGCGCCAGTGCAACGTCGCGCTCTTTGATGAAATCAATCAGATCCTGTTTCTGTTGGACAGAAAGTTCAACACCGGTTTCTGTTAGGTATGCGATGTAAACGTTGTTGATATTGTACAGCAGGGTATCAATTTCACTCTCTGCGAACGCACGTGAGTCGATAATACCACCGATATTCGAACGACGTGCCCAGTAACCGTAACCATCAAGTGAAACAGCTCGGTTGTTGGTTGTGATGAACAGCGGAGCATTCGTACGAATCTCTTCCAGCGTCTCTGGAGCACGACCACCAACAATCTGTGTGTTGTTAGTCATCAGGTATTCGTATTCGTTCGGTGGTGTTACGTTAATACCATCACTGAATGTGTCAAACCCGAATCTGAATTCGTTGTTGACCGACAGAACACGAACCTGCTCACCCTTCGTACGAACGATGGTTACTGTGATGGCGGCTTCCGGTGTTCTACCGAAGAGATCATCACCAAATTGGATACGCATACCGTCATGTGCGTATCGGATGTCATAGTAAGCACTGGATCCGTCTTGGGTGCGAACCCCGGCGAACGACAAAGCACCAATCCCAATACCATCCTGCTGGTCGAGTTCTTTTACGTCCCGGTATTCAATACCCTCGGAAATAACCACAATGCTGTTTTCGTCGATGTATTCATAATCCGGAATCAGAATGTACTGACTGGAAGTGAACGTTTCTTCAGTAGCCGGGTTGAATGTCAATGTCTCAACAACACCCTGAGAAACAGCCATCTCAATTTCTGACATGCCTTCTTCGATGATATATTCAGCAGTCGTATAAAATGCTTCATCATCGAATGTCATCGGAGTGCCTTCGGGTATAACAACCTCACCACCAGCGGCTACAGGCTTGGCAACACCGCTTTCGTCAACAAGACGAAGTGTGACATACCCGTTTGCTGCTGATGCTCTACGGCTTCTGTAGCCAAGCTCAGAGGCACGTGAAGCAACAGAGGAACGGAGGCGTGCGGTTGTCTGAAAACTCTCCTGAGAACGACGCTCAAGCATATATGAGAGGTTATCAGCCGCATCTGCGAGTGTATCGATCAGGATCTGACCAACAGTAGACTCATAACCATCACCCCAGCCCTGTTTATTTTTCAGCTTTTCCTGAATTCTTGATCTCAGGTCTTGATAATCATAATTTGTTACGTTATTTGTTGCCACTTCACAAACCTCCCATGGCTGGCATGTATGTCGTCAGATTCTTCTTACTCATAGAGGGTCTGATTCTGTATGAGATAACAATTTCGTAGTACTTCTGATTCAGATTCGGTATAACGCTAACCTCTTCGACAAAGATCCGATTATCGAATCTCGAAATGTTTGTCTGGATAACGCTCTGGATTTCTTCAGCGGTCTCATCGGAAATCGGGTTGAAAAGAAGAGCATACAGGCTGCTCCCCATATCAGAACGGACTTTCTCACCACGCATAATGGAGAGAATGAGTTTTATTGACTGATTGATGGCGTCTTCGCCTTCAACGATTTTGATGTTCCCGGTTTTTGATTTTGTAAACCGGAAATCAATGTCAGACCAATCGACGAATTTTGACATGAGACCTTCCGTTAATTCTTGGTGATTATTTAGGAAGGTCTATAGGGATCAGTTTGAATTGACTGTCGGTGTTCCGGTTGCAATCGAACCAGTGAATACGCCACCGACAAGATCTCCGACGCGGGATAGCGGGATCTTTTCAGCAGTCACCGTAGGAGATCCGCTTATGACAATCGACGTATGCCCACACGCCAACACGACAAGATCACCGATGCGAGCAACAGGAAGCCCCTCTGCGTTGACAGTCGCAGCTCCAGTTGATATTAATCCGGTCATTGGAATGCATGGTACTGGTGGGTGGGCACAACAAATTCCGACACACAGTTGATTCAGGTTTGCTACTTGTGGCATTACGCGTTTATCCCTTTAACAGTCCATCCGAACTCATTCAAGACGTCTAATAGACGGAAATCATTCAGCAGGATTTCTTTTGCAGTCCCATCATTTCGAACAATGTTTGCATCATCGGCAAATACAATGTATGCAGCTCGTTCGCGAACCGCAGCAACGATCTGATTAGTTATCCCCTCGATATTAGCCATATCATCCGACAGGTAATTTCCGACGGTGGCGACCACTCCGGAGAACTCCACGTCAACCAGTTCTGCTGTTACTGTAGGAGGAACCGCCATTGGATCTTCCGTAAACACGACCTCAAACAAGTTTTCATACGGAGGTAGATCTTCCGTAAACCATGCGAACAAGTCAGTCACAACCCCGTTGGGGAGTATTGACAGGCTAGGAACCGGAACTTCCGGGGTTACCATCAGATACGCAGACACAGCATAATTGTAGAGAGCCAGCAAAACGTCGATGAAAGGCCCACGACGAGTGTCATCATTCGCATATGCGTTGAATACTGGATCCAGAGTATCCATAAAGGCATAAAGCTCAGTCTTTAGCTGATCCTTAAACCCAAGTCCAGTATGACCTGCGTCATCAACTTCTTGATCGATTTTTGCTTCCCAGTATGCAACAGCAGCCGCACGCCATGTTTGATATTCGAATACTTTCATAATCAGTTCAGATTGATCATCACTCCGGTGACATTAACCTGTCCAGCCGAAACAATCTCAATATCGCCCCCGTTTGATATTGTAATGGTACTACCACCTGAATCTATTGTGATAGTGCCTCCTGAAGTGATAGTTATATCGCCAGCAACGTCCTCTGTTTTATTTCCGCCAGTATTCGTTGTATGGTTTGCTTCGTAATTCTCTGTTACGTCACCGGTTTTTGTTTGTTCAGTAGTCCCGACAACAGTTTCCTGAACATTACCTCCATGGTCAACAATCAATTCATTTCCGGATGGTTGGTAGAATCTGAACCGCGTGTCGCCTGCCATATCATCAACTTCAACAACAAACCCGGCACCCGTCTTGAATACCTTATTGAACGGGTATTGATTTTCCTTGGCGCTACTTTCAGCAGGGATATCAGGAGTTTTATCTTTCATTGCGGGAGCACCAGCCCAGTAAACAGGGTAATGATGATTTCCGCCTTCAAAGAAACACCAGATATGCGCTCCTACTTCCGGAACAATAATTCCACCAGCCTTTGTCGATCCTCCCATAAAAGAATCTGCGTATATTGCCCATGGAATGTCTTCTTCCTTGAAACCATCATAAACACCGAAAATATTGACTTTCACACGGCCAGCTTTAAGAGGATCGTCGGTGCGAATTACCTCGCCGCGATAATTTCCAAAAAATTGATTCAAACTACTTTCCCCCTTTGGCTTTGTGCCAGCGTATTTACGTTGGGACTATTAATTCCCTGACGGGTCATACGAAATACGGTATTCGCCATTGAAGATTCGAGGTTGCAATAGGTTCGCTTGTATGAGACAACGTATTCCCCAGAGAAAAATTCATTGAATTTCGTATCAAGGAATTCTGGATTGATGGGGATTAGTACATCAACAAGCTCACCAACCTGAACATCACAGTAGCCCATCGTTGAAGTAATGACGTCGTGGATCTTGTTTATTTCCAAGCTAACCTTTGCCTTTGCAATTTGTTCAGTTTCTTCCTTATTTCTATGTCCGAAATGGAACGTTCCAACCGTTTCCTGATCCTCTGAGATCATCGCCCAGTCAGATAATTGTGCTTCTTGGCTCTCAGAGAACGTGTGCGAGCCTTTCACATACGATCTGGTGTCATAGTCGTAGTATCCGTAAGACACCCCAGAAGCTCCGCTACGGAGTTCCTGAACGTAGTTCGACTCGACTTTGAAGTCATACAAGCGACGTCGAGAATTATCACCATTGATCCCTTCCCCAGAAACGACAAATTCCCTCGGATCCAGTGGCTCAAAATCGATAGTGTTGTTGATGTTTCCCTTTATCAGATCACTGAATGTCGAATAAAAGAACATGTTGTTCGGAAGTGCTGCGTACGTAAAGAACGTATCCCCATTGGTTCCTTTGCAACGTTCCCGGATCCAGTCCATCATCTGCTTGCGAGTCCAGTTCGGATTCATGATGTGTCTTTTGCTTCCCTCAGTAGGAGAAACAAAAATAGGAACCAAACCAGAATCATTGATCATATCGGTAACTGCTTGGGAATAAGGAACATTACGCCATGATTTAAATTGCCTGTCATGAGTGGTTGACTGCCAGTGACTGGATGTCAGGTGAAGCTCTACACGATATCCAGCAGATTCTCCCAGCTGCATGTTTTCGTTTCTTACTGCTTTCAATCTCATTTTGTAATTCACGGTAGATTCGGGAGACCGACCGATATACAGATTGAAAATGAAACTACCTTCGACTGGTTTCACATTGACGAATGTTCCAACCAAATCCTCCAGAACAATTTTACAATCAACAACAGTCTTACCAAACCCCTCTTCGATTATGAGAGATATCGGTTTAAATGCACCAAGTGTAATTTCTGAAGAACTCTCTGCGGTCAGTCGGACAAAATACGTAGAGTACGCAGGATCCGACTCACCATTTTGGAGAGTAATTTCATCGATCAGAACAAGTTCACTCATTGACGGTCTTCCTTATTGACGACACTGTTTTCATTATAAAACTGGAAGTAGTCGTCTAATTTAGGAATTCTCAAGACACGACCAACATAAAGCTCTTCGTACGGATCCAGAATGTCGTTGTAATCCATAATCAACCATCCATAATGATAGCTGCTCAGGGTTTGTTTCGATATCAGATCCGGACGAAACGCAGTTGATGCTGTGATAGTGAACTCGAAAGCAGTATCCATTTGCTGGTTGAATAACTCAGTCTGTAGGTAGTCAAGCTCTCGAATTCCCCCGACCGTCTCACGTTTGTAGAGGAATTTTCTCTTATAAATCATTATCTTATACCTCCAAAGTACTTGGCACCAACCTCTGTCTGGGTTGGGTTTCTGATCACTTTGATGGTTACAGAACAATCACATGAAATCGGGTAGCCTTGGTTATCGACGACGTTCGAAAATTTAGTCCCAACACTAGAGACATACGCACGAGGTATTGTCATCGTCTTCCCGAATTTTATGATGCATTCCCCAGCAGACTTGATCAAACCGAAATTAGTCATGATTGAATCGACTTCCTCATTCGTTGCTGCCAGCTCTTCTGTTTTCAGTTCTCCCTTAACGACTTCATTGAGATCTTTCAGGGTTCTTTCTGTACCAACGCTCATCATCATAAGACGAGCAGCGGGAACCACGACTTCGTGGTACGCAGAGTAGAAAGAATCAAATCGGATCTCAAATGAAATTTCAGTAGGTTCAGGCCCAGCATAGAATGTGTTACTGTTCTGAACCGCTCGTGTAGAGAAACCTGTTAAAGCAGAAGCACCACGCATTGCCACAGAAAGGATTTGGCCGAATCTGCCAGCTCCTGTGTGTGCTGCAAGGTCAATATTCTGAGGGTCAGTGAAAGCCGACCCAACAGACATACCAAACCCGTCTGGAAGTGGTGCCCTCACTTTCCTCAGATATCTTCCCTCATCATCCTTCTGGATAATTGTCAGCACCGACTCCGGGTTGCTAAGATAAAGCTCTTCGATTTTATTGAGTGTTGTTGACATTACATATCCTTCGGTACGTCTAATGTGTCTTTTCTTCGCTGCATTTCGGTTGTCGCACGAACGCCAGCCATGGTTGCACCAGCAGTCGCTTCAGTATTCCCGGCAACGGCCTGCATAACTTCAAGAAACCTGCGATTGAATGCGGCTGCTTCTTCTCTCTGGCGTTTCATTAGTTCAACCTGTTCGAACGCCATTCGCTTACTTTCGGACGCAGCGAGTACCATCTGTTCAGAAACCAGATCTGACGTATTTGGAGACAGAGGATTTATTACTGAACTCATCGCACTATCTGCAATAGACAGCGGCGATAGTCCTAATGCTCGCATTTTCTCAAATGCGTCGTAGTCATATCCACGAAGCCTGTCGATACCTTCTTCAATCGCTTTCGGAATTGAATCTGACAGTTCTCCAACAAACGCCTGACTGATCTTCAGAGTATTCTTTGCGGCTGTAGTGATTCCGGAATACGCTCTGTTTGCAGTGTCCCTCGCAAAGCTAAAGACATCTGATGATGAAGGTCTTTTTACGACCCCATTAACATTGCTCTCATCAGAACTGAACCAATCCCGAACAAATCCACGACCGCGATCCAGAATACCACCAAGGGCAGTAGAACCAGTTCTAACCATTTCAGTAAACTGCTTTCCATACCATTTACCGAAATTCTTCGCGGTGTCTACTGCGCTGACTGAATCTTCTTTTCGTTTTGCTGGTTCTTCTACTTCAGGAACAGAGACATTATCTTCCTTGAACAGTCTTCCGATCACAGGAACGCCTTGGAGTTTTTCTTTAATCCAATCGACCATGTTTCCGAATTTTTCAGAGAACCACCCAGTAATCGAATCAAGCTTCGCTCCAATTTCAGTATCGAATGTGTTATCGAACCAAGATACAGTAGGGCGAAGAATATGGTCGTATAACAGTTTTGAAACCATACCAACGGCAAACACCTTGGCGAATGGAGCACGAAGCAATACTTTAAATCCGTTCTTGGCAATCCAAGCACCGCCTGCTTTAATAGCACCCATAATAGGTGTAATAATGAACTTCTTACCAAGGGAAGCAAGAGGCCCAGCGGCACCAGACAGAAGCCCAGTAATAGCACCGAGAAGACCACCGGAACCTTCGATTGATTCTTTTCTTCTTTCTTCACGAATACGAGCCAGCTCATTTGCTTCAAGCAGCTGCTCGTACTGTGCATTGCTTGATTCGAGCATACGGTTCTCGAACGGAGTCAGAACCGGACTGTTTGTTTGCTTCATTTCCTCGTTGATATTTCTGAGGATTTGAGAATTTCTGAAGTTGTCAAAAGAAGACATGCGTATTGATTCCCGCATGTTCTCGTTGTCATTTCTGACGATGTTATCGTACCCAGCAGCCATGGCAACGATTGAGCTATCGTTTGCTTGATGGATTGCTTGGGTCACCCGACTGAAGAGCTTCTCTTCAACTTCGTAATTTTCTTCGTTCGCAGCTTCAGATGTATCCGGAGATTTCTTCAAGTAATTGGCAAGGTTGATGTTAATCATTCGAACTTCATCAAACATCTTACCACTGTAGTCCCGGAAGAACTCTAAGAACGCCTCAGATGACAAGCGAATGCGATCCAACAGAGACTCCTGTCGGAACTCAGAAGAATCCGGGGCGAAGTTCCGTCTGGTGTCGAATTTCTCAATATCCCCAAACGTACCCCACCAGATGCCCATCTGTGTGACAATATTCTCACGAATTGTGCGGTCTTCTCCAGCAGCACGCTTTCTTTCTGCTCTCTGGGCTGCTTGTCTCCCCAATCCAACAAGATCAGCAGCACCTGCAACAGCACTACCAACAAGACCACGTCGCATGAAGCGAGAGAACATGTTGCTGCTTTCGAAGATTTTGCCAGTTCTCAGGAACTGAGTTTGTTCTTCAATCGCCTGAACGACCGTCTTCCCCTTATCCTTTGTCCCGAAGAGAACGAATCCGATCCCTTTCAGAACAGGGGTAATCACCGTCCCAATGGCGGACGTGATTGATTTTGTCAAGCCATAATACGTTTCTCGGAAACTGTTCACGAGAGCGAAATCGCTACGGGCGTTCACTCGCTCGATTGTACGCTTTAAGTCTGCACTATAAAGAATAGACTCTTTATGGCGTTGGGTCTCCACAGAATCCTGCTGCTGGAATCGGAAGTTGAAGTAATCCGTCAACGGTGTGATAATTCCAGACTTCAGGTTCATGACACGAACTTTGAACTGGTTCTGAGTCATCGCCATCGTCAGATTATTGACAGTCGAGTCTTCAATTTCCTTTACATTTACATCAATCCCGATTTTTGACAGAGAAACGATATCAAGACCAGAACCAGCAGGTCTTCCGTTGGTTCGTGGCTCGGATGGATCCCAATTGTCAATTGCTTCTCTTTCAATGAGCATCTATTAAGCTCCCTTTGTATCCTCAGATCCGATCTTCAGGATCAGAAGTTGAACTGCGTTTCTGTAATGCGGGATGTTCTTCTGAATGATTTTCATTGCAGTGACATCATACAGATAGAAACTCGCATACTGCTGGGTTCCATCCGCGCTGATCTCCTGCACATACCAGATCTCAAAGTTGGCAACATCATTTATGGTGTAGCCGATGATGAAATCCGCACGCGCCTGCGCCCCAGCAAAAAATCCTTTCACTTTCATGTAGCTGGAAACGATTCGAGACGGGAGTGCGATAGGTTCAACCCTTCCACGGAAGATCTTCAGTCGGTCGAAAATACGACGAATGAACGTACGGTTGTCTTTCACACGAGTCTGATCGTATACCTGAACGAACCCTTCCAAGAACATGCTATTGATCAGCTGCTTTGTGAACGGACTGTTCTCAGCCTTCTGTCTGGTTTGTTCGACTTCTCGATTAACCTCTGGACGGTACAGAGGATTCATATCGTAATCCTGAAGATCGAACTCAGCATCATTGTCGGCTTGACCGCCAAGGAGGTCATCAATCGCAGACTCATTCACAGATTTCTTTTTCTTGTTCTTCCCGGAGTTCACATAGTCATCCAGTGAAGGTGAATCATCTGATTTCTTTTTCTCACGACGCTTGTTACTTGCTTCGATCTTTTTGTTCAGCTTTTCAAACTCGGCCTTCAGACGAGAATCGAAATCGTCGTCTTCATATTCAGCAACAGCTTTCTGGACATCAGCAAGTTCCTGTTCAGCCTTTCTGATCTCTTCCTGACGAGTAGCTTCATCGTCGAAGTAAGCAGGATCAGAACGCATGTCTTCAAGCTCTTGAGACAGATCGTCGATTTTCGCTGCAAGCTCACTCTGGGCTTTCAGTTTTTCGGTCTCCATCTTACGCTTGCGTTCAGCATCACGTGTTTCTTCACGACGCATGGCTTCTGCCTGACGAGCCTCACGGCGACGAGCAGCTTCATCAGAAACATCATCTGTCTGCTTTGTGTTCTTCGCATAGGAAGGAGAAGCAACACCAGATTGAGTAGATTGCTTATAGTTGTCAGCAGCCTGTTTTGCAGCTTCTTTCGCTTTGTCTTTCACAGCGTTCTTCACGCGGTCACGGAAACTTTGAACTGTCTCTTCTTCAGATTTGCGAGTTTCTTCGCCTCGGATGTCAGCACCAAGCTCAATACCGCGCTCTTCCTTTTCCTGACGACGTTTGCGTTCAGCTTCCTGTTGTTGGATTGTCTTTTCTTTACGATCACGAACACGTTCCGCGTATGACCGTGCGGAATCAACGCTGCCAGACAGTGCTGCTTCAATGTCCTGATTCACACGACGCAGGCTCGGAGTTCTCATGTTGAGGATTTCTGCGTCTTTGGGACTTGCATCTGCCACATTATGGAACAGAACGTTAAGAGCATCGCGAATCAAAGGAATACTGTCGCCACGCTGAACCACGTTCCCGTATTTGTCATGGACGCTGAATGTACTGTCCATGTTGTTGTACCAGATTTCGAATAAAAGATTCGGAGTGATCTGATACCCCATAATGAAGTGCTTCGACCATTTGCGCATAGCCAGCAATCCGCTTTCTGGGTCTGCTACGCTGGTTCTTGCTCTCAGGAACCGCTTCCACCATGAACCCCAACGACGCTTCGGAATCCGAGACTGGTCGCTGTAAAGCTCACCGGGGAACAGGGTAGATGCTCGTTCAATGTTTCCAGAACGAGACGACTTTCGCTGATACCCACCGTCAATTGAATATTCGCCAAAGTCATCGGCAAGCTCTTCTGCTTCACCAGCACGGATTTTCTTTTCGAGATCTGTGCGCTCTCTGGTCGTCTTAGCGACGAGTTCAGTTCGAGCCTCCGGTACTCCGGGATCGCCTTTATTTCCGCCCAGAAACTTGTTAAGAACCCTTGACGACCATGTAGTGGCTGTATTCGCCTCTACGTTTTGGACAGATGGGTGAAATACTCGATAAACGTCTTCTGTTGACGGATAGTCTTTTACGTTGTTCCAGATGTTTCTGAAATCAACATAGTAAATTGCGTCCTTTCCCTTTCCGTAGTAGTAACCGGGAGAATTGCTTCGAGACGCAGACTCCATCAGGTCGAAAGTTTTGGTTCCCATGTACTCAATTGCATAGGCACTTTCTGAAATAATTTCTTGATCGAAAAGAAAATCTGCTAGTGACAGTTCAGCTTCAAGTCTGATACTTTCGATTGGACGGTAGTTGCGATTAGACATTGGCAAGCTCCAAATAAACCTTTTGTAGATATGAGGTTATTTAGGGCTTGCCATGTCAGTCAGAGGGATATCGGAGGGTGTGGATAGATAAACGGATCTTTATCTTTGATATCTTTACTCAACCTTCGGTTAAAGTAAATCATATGAGCCATAGGCATTTGTCTATAGCTCACAGGATCCCCGCCAAGAACCTTACTGAGATCGTAGTAGCTGCTCAAGATCTGTTCGTACTTGAGGATTGATAATGTCCTCGGGGAGAAAGGGAATATTTCCACGAGTGACCCCCTGACACTCTGAGCACGTATGTTCAAAGCTTGTATCCAGACCAAAGCTGAAATGACGATGGAATTCCCGAATCGTCGCCAGTTCTTTCGCCGTGATGTTCTCATGGACATATTGAATCCGTTCAGCAATGCTCATCGGACGCCCAAACTCAATCGCCAGAGCGTAGTGCAGGGTCTCCGTAGAAACTTCGGCGTTCGGGTTCTTCGCCATGTACTCTTCTGCGTTGTTGTCATCGCGAACAGTAACCAATCGAAGTTTGATTGTGTCACCGGTTTTTGATACTCGCATCGGAAGTCTTGACGGCATGTTATCTTTCGGGTCGATTGAATCCAATCTGAAGATATCGATCTTCATGTCGTCTTTGTGTTGGCAGTGGCGACACTTCACTTCAAACTCTTTCTCAGAGTCGTATGTGTTTGCCCAGATATGGATCATCACATAATCCCGGTCGCCAACATACATGTCATCGAAGAATTCTGCGTTGTTGCAGATGGACTTCAGAACTTTGTTGACGGTTCGACTGAAGTTTTTGTTCGTCGAAGATTTCAGAATCTCTTCGTCGCCAGCCATAATCTCACGGTGGGTGATCGAAGCCGGGTAACCAAGCAGACCCTTTGAAGGAAGATCTACAACGTTGCCAACGGGGGAATCCACGTGTGCATCAATTGGTTGTTCGACTGGCTCATATACCTTTGGTGATAGGTCGACTTTTTCTTTTGGCTGTTCAGGGGGATTATCCATGAACATCTTATCAGGGGTAGGGTTTCCCATTGTTCCGCTCCTTTTTGATATTACTATTTACGCGTTAAGTCAGAGCCCTTGAGGCGATGGTTCCAAGTAAATTGGAAATTGCCGGTGCAGGAACTCCGGAGTACGCAAATGGATCGTAAGGAATCTCGACACCGCCAAGAAGCTGAGATGCTCTCTCCAATCTAGCCTCAAGCGCAGCACCTTCAAGGGTATATACCGGAAGTAGACTATCACCAGTAAACGTCAGATTATACTGCACTGCTGCATTTGATGTATAGTCATTTGTGATCTGAGATACTTCACTGATAAAATAGTTGCTGTAAACAAATTTTTGAAACTGCATCTTCATCAGGTCGAGACGAAGAAAAGTAATATCTCGCTTGTAGAACGCCGGAGGGTTTTGTCCGCCGTTTGAAGCAAGCATCAGATTCTTCCAGTTGTTGATGTAATTCCAGACAACACCATTCTCCTGCTCTTCGAGAGTCATGGAGATGTTTGAAATGTCGTTATGTGTGGCTTTGTACCAGAACGTACTACCACTCGTTACCTTGTCAGTATCAAATGTGAAGAACGGCGTGGTGATTGATGTCACAAGCGTATTCACCAACTGCATATCAACGGGGAGGAATCTGCTTTTTAGATCCGAGGATGCTTTAGAGAAGCTTTCAGACTTTGACCCGTTAGAAGGATCGACAGTCAGGTCAGGAAGTTCGACCGCCCACAGATAAGCGCGAGCAGGTTCTGAAACCCTGCGCTTGTGTAGATTCTTCTCATACGTTTCAAATTGTTCGTAGCTCAATTCAGTCTCCTAACCCGCCAATGAAATCGGATGCCTTGTTTTTCGCTGCGCTGATTCTGTCGTTTAACTGTTTGTTTATCTTAGAAAAGAAATCAGAATTACCAGAAGCATTCTTAATTTCTTCCATGCTGTAACGAGTTCCGTTCATCAACATGTCATCGTATTGGATACCGACGTTAAACAAGAAAGGAATACTTTCATCGTAACTCAGAGTAACATCCCCAATGTTGAAAACGAATGCCCCAGTGAACTCAATCTCAACACCCACGAAGAAGTCAGTCCTGTCTTTGAGTTTCATTACGACTTTCTTCCGAGTCATTGTCTGGCGTCCTTGACGACCATACATCGGATCCGACAACTGGTTTATCCAGTCGTTGAAATATCGGTAGCCGATAAGTCGCTTGTCATCCCAGAAAGTCACTCGAATCTGTTTTGGATCCGAAGAGTATCCGGCATGGACAACAGACTCTCCCATGTACTCACGGCGAATCGGTTCAACTGATCGTTGGGGGAGAGTCACGTTTCTCGCGAAAAGCTGAATGCTCCGTTCGTAGTCTCTCGGAGCATCCGCACTTTCTACCCGAACCTCCCACATGTATCCGAGTTGGGGATCGAGCTGATTGGTGATGATGTCACCTAACAGCTCACCGCCAGCTGGAACCAAGTCTTTCAGTCGGGTGTTAATCATCAGTTATTATTCCAGATCAAGGCGTTCGTAACTGAATGTCACATCGAAGTTCATTACTTCTGACGCGTCATAAGACATGCTGATCTCCCCACGAGAAGTCGGGAAGGCACCACGCAGGCGATGCTCTGCGCTTACAGTCTGACTGTCAGAGTTGAACTGGCGGACGATGATATCAGCAACGTACAGTGAACGAGGAACACCACCACCGGTTTGCGAGTTCTTGATGATTTCCTGCCACTGACGGATATACCGGAATACGGTAAGTGCTTCGTCATCCATGAAGTTAATCGTTGAAGTTCGGGCAGAAGCAACACGGCCAGCATGAACAGAACGTTCAGACTTGTGGTTGATCACGATTTCTTCAATGCTTTCTTCAGGAATGTTCGCTGTCTGGGCATACGCCTTTAGACCTTCAAGACCGCCGGTAGATGGGCCGACGATTTCGATTTCCCACTCGTATGACTTCTGTGGACGGTCGATTGCGCGGGTTTGTTCAATACTCATGTTTTATTTCTCCATTGCAAAGGATGTTTCTGTTCCATTATTTAGGAACTTATTGACCAAGAATAAAAAAGCCCCTCGAAAGGGGCTGAATATTTGGTAGCGAAATTTCTTGTCGTTTTAACCGGTTATCACAGATCCTGAGAAAGTGGAACTGTGATTGTGTCAACACGGATGAACTCGGCAGTGCGAGTCGGTTGAACAAGAATGTTAACCAGCAGCTGGTTGTTCGAAATAACCTGAGCAGTGTTCAGATCAGTTCCGATTTCAATCTTGTATCCGTACACACCATCATTCGCCTGAACACCTGCCATGAAGTTGTCAAGCAGAGTGAAGATCGAGTTTCGAGTGAACTCAGTGTTCGCTTGGAATACGAATGGCTTCAGGGAAGCAATCGCAGTTGTGCGAACATAGTTCAGCAGGAATCTTACGTTGATGCGGTCGAATGAAGAAGCAATTGCGTATGCAGTCTTCTGACCCCAGATCACAGTACCTTGACCTGCGAATGTCTGGATTGGGTTGATACCTGCCTTGTACAGGGCATCGCGCTCAAGTTCAGACCAGATCTTGTTGGTTCCCAGAATGCCGTTGATCACACCGCGACGAAGACCAGCAGGAGCATCCCAAACGGTTCCTTGCTGAGAAGCAGAGAAGATCGCTGCTACATCACCAGATGCCGGGATAGATACTTCCTTGCCAGTTTCGGTTTCAATGATGCGAACCCAACCAGCGTAGTACGCTGCGAAAGATGAGTTGATGTTGCTTTCTGTTTTACGGAAAGTAACCAGATCAGCTGCAACTTTGGAGTCTGGCATATCAAGGATGACGATACCGTCTTTACGGTCTTCCATCACATCAACCATAGCTGCGTGAACAGCGGCTGAGATCCAACCTGCGTTGATCATGTAGTTTGCTTCAACTTCGTCGGTGTTGCGGAAGTCTTCAAGAGCCAGAACGATTTCAGCGTCACCAACCGGTGTGCTGTCGTCTGTACCAGCACCAAGAACAACGTCATCACCATCAGTGATGGTTGCTGTTTCGGTTTCGTCCACAGTAATGCGAACGTACTGGCTGCGCTCATTGACGCGGTCTTCGATGTACTGAGGCTGACCGAATCCGTCAACAGCACCTTCGACCATAGAAACAGTGAAGGTTTCAACAACCTCACCATCATAAGTCACCGTCAGATCCCAAAGTGAAGTGTTGTCTTCGTTTTCATTGAAAGTGACGGTCAGGTCATTACCCCAAGCACCGGGGTTGGCTGCTTCGATGGTGATGTACGGATCCACTGCACCAGCGATCTCGCCAGAAGCAGCAGTAGCATCAACAATCACCCGACGAACGGTTGCCGCATTACCTTGACGCAGGAATCGAGCAACACAGTGCATTGATGGACGATCCATTGTAGGCTTGCCATACAGCTCATAGAATTGGCGTTCAGAGGTAATAAGGGTCGGTTCGACTGGCCCTTTAAGCGCACTGATTACAGCAGCACCAGTGAAGCCGATCTGTGGTGCTGCAACAGCATCACCGAGAATCTCACGACCGTAAACCCCAGCGGAAATAGGAAAAGTCATTGGTTATTACTCCTTATCTTCTTTGGTTTCGGCTTTTTTAGACGCAGGCTGCTTTGACGCTGTTTCCCGAATCTTGATTCCATCTTCAACGAAAGATGCTTCGCTTGAAGTGGTTACTTCTTGACCTTTACCAAGAAACTTAGTCTCAGTTTTCCCTGACTTTTTGTCAGTTACGAGAACGAGACGCTTCATGGTACGTGTCTTGTTAACATAAGTTTTCATTCGTTAACTCCCATGTACTTACGGTTTTATCTTATTTAGCAAAAACCTACCATCGAAGCTAAACGGATGTTCTGATGTCATTTGAGAATCTATCTCAACAACCTTTAAGTTTAACCACGCTCTCTACACAGATATATATTCCTGTGTAGGAAACGCCACATTCCTTGCTATTACTGGGCTCCAGAAGGATCCGGATTATCCTTAGAAACAATTCTCAAATGAAATTTATTCTCATGCACCTTTAAGTTTAACCACGCTCGCCTACACAGATATATATTCCTGTGTAGGAAATGGCTTGTTTTGAAGTGGAATGCAGTGATGACGGGGGTTGCAGGGGGATTGAGAAATATTGCTTGGTTGGTGTTTACAAACTTGACCACATAACGTAAATGGTATAGAATGTCAATATCGTAGAAACAGAGGCAGTATGAGCAAACACTACATCGACAAGAAAGAAATGTACGAAGAAGTGATCAAGACAAGAGAGCAAGGACGGGTCACTGAAAAGCTAGGCCAGATGTTCATGACATTGGCAGAGAACTACTCCCACGACCGGAAGTTCCGTGAATACGAACGACGATACGGACGTGCCTTCAAAGAAGATCTGATCGCAACAGGTCTCCATGCTTGCATCAAAGCAGCCCCCAAGTTCAATCCAGAAGAGTCGGATAATCCTTTCGGTTATTTCACTACCTGTCTGTTTCGAGCTTATATCGGTTACCTGAAGAAAGAATACGGATACATGAACACCAAGAACGCCCTGAAGGTAGATCAAGGTCTTCGTGGCGATTACGGATACGAAGAAATGATCAAGGAACAGGAAGAGGCACAGAAAGTCGAGGACGAGGAAGCCATTGCCGAAGAAGCGATAGCCGCTCGTGACGAAGACGATGATGAGGATGAAGAAGGTCGCGATACGGACGAATTCGGAATGGAAGACGGCTCTGAATCTGACACTACGCCACAGAAGAAATCATCGAGGGTAGTTTACGACCACCTTGAACATATGACTCTCTGGGGCGACGAAGAAGAGGAAAATAAATCCGAAATCAGTTTCAATGATTACATCGGAAAAACATTCGGAGTGAAATAATGAGCAAAGTCATCTTAACCGGCGACTGGCATTTCGGGCGTGATAACGACTCCCCAAAACATAATCAGTATCTTATTGATTTCATAGAATTTATGGTAGACTACGCCAAGTCAAATGGGATCTCTCACATCTACCAGCTGGGAGACTACTTTGACAACCGATCAAAGGTATCAGTGGAGACTTTGAACTACGCAATCGATGGCGCTCACCGAGTACATAAGTCCGGGATCCCGTTCTCAGTACTCACCGGAAACCATGACATGTTCTACAAGAATCGGCTGGATGTAAGTTCGACCCGTTGTCTCGGACAATACGCAAATCTGATAGCAGATGATGTCGTTCAGATTATCAACGGTAAGAGAATTCTGGTATCTCCTTGGGTATGTGACGGAGAGCAGTGGGATGCATTGATCGAAAAATCTGAAGATTGTGACTACGTTTTTGGACATTTTGAGTTCAAAAATTTCATGATGAACGAGAACTATGTGATGGAGCACGGTCTTTCACATAGGGAACTTCGTCACTGTAAGCGAGTCATCACCGGCCACTACCATAAGCGTCAGATCAAAGATAACGTGATTTATGTTGGCAGTCCGTTCCCATTTGATTACAACGATGCGAATGACCTTGAGCGCGGGTTCTTGGTTCTCGATCTGGAGACTGACGAGATCGAGTGGGTTGATTGGATGAAAGTCAAAATCTTCAGTTTGTCTTACGAAGATTTCATCGAATTCAACGACGAGGGGTTGATTGACGAACACACTAGCGTCAGAATCAATCTCCCAGATGACGCGACAGATGAACTGATCGACGATGCTTCGAAGGTGGTTGCGCAGCTGGAAACCACTAATTCGAAGATAAATTACAAGGGGAACAAAGCCAAAGAGCTTATCGAATCCACAGTAGACGTCGAAGCTGTTGACGACATCGATGAAAGTATCGTCGCATCAATCGAAGCCATCACAGAGCCACCCGCAGATGTAGAAATTGAACGTCTGGTGGACATCTTTAAGAAATGCAAAGGGCACCACAATGAAGCTTGAGTTTGAAAAACTTTTGATTAAAAATTTCCTGTCGTTTGGCAACGTTCAGACTGAGATCGAATTCAAAGATGGTATTGCCAACATCAAAGGAAAGAACCTCGACGTAGATGCCGGGAAAGAGAATGGATCATCCAACGGCAGTGGTAAGAGCACCATAAACCAAGCTCTGACGTATGCGCTTTATGGAAAGGGTGTCGATCCGGACATCAAGCAGGACGACTTCATAAACATGGTAAACGGCAAGGGAATGTTCGTTGAACTCCATATGAAGGTTGATGGTAAACATGCAGTCATCACCAGAACAAGAAAGCCAAACTCACTGAAGTTTGTCGTGGATTCTGTAGATTTGACTCGTGATTCTCTTCAAAACACATCGAAGCTGATCGAAGAATACATTGGTGTCAACTACGACACATTCGTATTCAGTTTCCTTATGACAACGTCTGTACCTCCGCTTCTCAAAAGGAAGCCTGCGGAGCAGCGCAACTTCATGGAAGAATTCCTTGGCATGTCAAAGCTCACTGAGAGAGCCAAGTCTGTAAAGGCGTTGAGGGATGAGTATGAGGTTGATTTGAAGTTAGTTCGGAAGGATCTTGAGAATGCGGAGGAAATCAATGCTCGCGAGATCCAGATCTTTCAGAACAACAAAGAAAAGTACGACCAGTACTTCAGAAACCAAAAACAGAGGATTTCTGAGCTTAATGATATCATCAAGAGTTCTTCTTCTGTTCTTGAGTCGGAAGAAAAGATCCGGTCACTCTTCTCCAATCTTTCTGATCTCAAGGCATTCAAATCCAATGTTTCCTCGGATATCAATACCGGTATTGACGAGATCCGAAAGATCGACCGGGAGATCCATGCTGCCGAGATTTCTTTGAACTCCGGAGAAGGAGACAGGCGTTCACTGGAATCCAGACTGGAATCACTACAGCAGGATCGCTTGGAGCTGGTAAGGGATATAGAGTCTCGTAAGTCAGACCTAAAAGAACTTCAACCAAAGGTGTTGCACGCTGATAAGTTTGATTCTTTGAACAAGGAGTTTGAAGAATTGGACTCTCAGCTGGTGACTGAAGAATCTGTGATTAGTCTCACTGATCGTGAGATTGCTGAACTTCAAAAGAAACTTGACCATCTTTCAAAAAGCCAGTGTCCGACGTGTCGACAGCAGTGGGTTGGTGAAGAATATGTTGAAAAAATCAAAGAATACGAGGACGCAATAAAAGAAAAAAATCAAATAAAGCAATCTGTTAGAGAAAAGATCTCCGAGATTAATGAAGAAATGTCTCGGATTGAGAAAGAGGTCACTGACATCCCAGACGAAGTCATTGACGATGGAGACCGGATCCGTGAAGAATTCAAGAACGTTGAAGCGTCTATCCGTAAGTCAGAAACTCTGATCGACTCCTATGACAGGCAACTCGAAGAAACCAATCGCAAGTTGGACGAAATTGCGAGTCTTGATGTCTCTGAGATTTCGAAGAAGTTGGAAGACTTGAAAGGTACTCGCAGTCAGAAAGAGAAGAATCTCGATTCTCTGAATCAAAAGGTCGCAGAGTCTGAGTCCAAGATTAATGAGATTGTTGCGGAACTGAAAGCGATGAATCTCTCAGGAAACGAAGTTGAGTTTGAGAATCTCATCAACAAGGCAAAGACTGCCTTGGAAGAGGTTCATCGCTTGAACGCCGAAGAATGTCCGTTTGATGATCCGGATGAATCAAAGATGAACCTGAAGGATACTGACGAGCTTGAGAAGAAGATCTCTGATCTTGGCATCGACATCAGACACTGCAACTATCTTGTGAAGCTGCTGACTGATTCAAAGAGTTTCATTCGGAGAAACATTATCGGCAAGTACGTACCGTATCTGAATAAGATGATCAATAAGTACGCCGATCAGCTGGACTCGCCACATATTTGCAGTATTGAAGACGATCTGAGCGTGTCTATTGAGTACATGAACCGTTCGGTCAGTTATCACAACCTGTCTGCTGGTGAGAAGCTGAAGCTGGACATCAGTGTTGCTGTTGCCCTTCGGGATCTAATGGGCATGTTGGGAACCAGAAGTGATTTCCTGATAGTCGACGAAGTATTCGATTCTGCCTTGGACGGACAATCGAAGAGAAACGTATTCAGATTGATTTCTGATCGCTTCGATAAAGTGCTGCTGGTAAGCCACAGCGGAGAGTTTGACGATAAGTGTGATATGGTATGGACTGTTACGAAGAGTAACGGATTCAGCCAGATTTCCTTTGGTTAGACTCGTCAATATTCTTACTAAGGCTCGTCAGACAGGATTCTAAGTATTCGCATCTTCGAATCTCGTTCTGCACGAGCCGGTTTATTTTGACCATTGACAAGTAAATGCGGTCTTCTTCTTTCAGGTCTTCGGTTTTAACTGGCACGGCTTTTTTACTCATAAATACAGTCTCCAATCCCTTATATTTATGGAGAGAGTAAATTATGAATTCTTGCAATCAAGTAAGACATGAAAAGCCGTTAATAATCGGGGTCGATCAATCACTTGCAAGTACTGGATGGTGTATCACCGATGTGGACGGCAACCTGATTGCATATGACCTTGTGCAAGTAAGCCCAGCATCAGATCCGAATAACAAAAAGAGAGATATACCTGTCCTCCATCCTGCTCTTGATGTTCTTGTTGGTGGTGGGGAAGAGTGGCTTAAACAGAACAAACCGATGCAGCAGTATTACATGGCAGCTGCCGTTAGGAACGTCATGACGAATCTGTATTTGAAGACCAACGCTCTAACTATGTCGGAAAATGCACCATTGCACGTCTGTATGGAAGGATTGGGATTTGGCGCAACCGGAGACGCGGCAAGATCATTGGCGGGGCTTCAGTTCCTTCTGATTGATGGTTTCAAAAACGCGATCAACGATGAGTTTACTGTGAAATTTGAAGACTCGTTCGTTGATATCGCAACGCCAACAACCGTGAAGAAGTTTGCAACTGGATCCGGAAAAGCGACGAAAGATGAAATGTTCGACGCACTCCCCAAGACAGTAAAGGATCAGTTCTCGAAGATACCTAAGACGAAAGGCCGGTATGACCTCACTGACGCATATTGGTTGAGTCAGTACGGATTTGTACTTAGAGGGTTGTGCGATGCGTCCTGACAGGATGAGAGATCGATTACAGAAGCCATCAAACAAATTGACCATAGGTCAGGCTACTGCTAAAATGATCGATCTCATTAATCTTTATCATTCAATCGATTATAGATTCGGGAGTGATGAAGATAAGAATGAAGCGCGGGAAATAATCAGAGTAGAAGTGAGCAGGCTTCGTAAGAAAGTGGGCAGTTCTTTGTCAACGAACTGTCTTTATTACCTTACTGACAAGCAGGCTTGGAACAATGCGAAGGATGGTTATCTGGGGTGAGTGAATCATACATCGACATAGCAGTAAAATACGCCAAAGCTGGGATCAAGATTTTTCCGTGCAAGCCAAGCGACAAGAGTCCATTAACGAAGAACGGTTTCAAGAACGCATCTTCTGATGTTGGTCTTGTCAAGCGATGGTGGAAGAAGAATCCGGACGCGCTCATTGGTGCTCCTTGTGAAGGACAATTTAGCGTAATCGATGTCGATTTGAGCAAAGGCCAACAAGCATTTGCTTCTTTTGGGAAAATTCATGAGTACACGTGCCAGACAAAGGCGACGGCGTCAACGTTAAACAACGGTCATCATTACTACTTCAAGCCAGACAACGAGGTAGTTCGAAAAGTTGGTTTCATTTATGCCATAGATTCTCTGGGTGTTGGGGGGTACGCAATACTTCCTGACGGGAATCGCTACATGCAGCGCGGTTCCCTAGACTCTTTCATTTCTCAAATACGAGACAACAAATTACCGGAACTGCCGTCGGAACTGAAAAATCATTTGACTGGTGTCCGGGAAATCGAAAGCCTTAGTCAGTACAGGGAACAGACAACACCGAAACGTTCAAAATCAACAGCAAAGAAGAACGAAGAGATCCCGGAAGAACCCGGTGACGATGTGTCTGCTGTAATCGAAGCAGAGACCTCTGCTTCTCTTTCGCGTGTGTACGAGGGTATTGGAGCCAATCACGGCTATGAAGACATCACATACACCGGGGATCCAATCTTCATCGGTCGTGGAGAAATGACTGGAAAGATGTTCAACAGTATTCTGTTCAACAAAGACGTTCAGAAGCGACTGGCATCTTACGTTGGAGTCGCGCTACCGAAGAACGGGGAAATGTTTGGTCGCCCGTTCAGGTCACTACTCCCCGGCCACACTGACAACAATCCTTCGATGTCATCCCGCTGGGTCAGACGCGAAGGTGGTGGTTGGGGTCTCATTGTCAGAGATTTCTCAGACCATAACTCAGACGAGAAGATCGACTATAACCTGACAAGAATCTTTATGAACGTTCGGTACGGAAAGAACTACAGAAAGCCTTCTCCGACCGAGTTTGTCGTATGGACTATGAAGTTGATGTCTGAAGCTGGTGTCATTGACTTTGAGAGACCAGAACTGAAATCAGAAATAACTCATATGACGAAAGGGCAAAAGAAAGCCGCACAGGGGTTCTTGGATCTGGTTGGCTTGAAATCCACTTGGTCTACGGAGGAAGTCTGTACCTGCTACTCGCAGAAGTTTGCAGCAGCATGGACTGGAGTGTCCACAGAAACGGTTAACAAGATGAAAGCAGCAGCCATCAAGTTTGGGCTTATGGAAAAGACCGGAGAAATGCATGGTGAAGGTGCGATGCGAACTCCCTTGTTCCGGCTCGGATCTGGTGTTGTTAAGCGCGAAGAGATCAGAAACATTCGAGAGCTTATTACTGCGGTTAACAGCGAATCCAAGCGTAAATCCACCAATGGGCGGAAGAAACTTGGTAGTCGAAAACAATCACCATCCGATACAACACTCCCAGTAAATAAAGGGATATCAGAAAAAGTATCGCCAGTTATGGCTCGGCGACGATCATGTGGAGACAGTTCGTGAAAAATACAGAGAAAGAGAACGCAATCCCGTTCCCAGTGTACTTGGTGTACGGGATGGACTTGGAGACGAAGGACAAGGAGATTATCAGGAACTTCTGTGAAGATTACGGGATTACTGAAGTTGTAGAAGACAAATATTTGTCTGTACCTGTTGCTGTTGTTGACGAAGTGTACGAAAATGAACCACAAGGAGTGATGAAGATATTCAAAGGGCCAGTTCGCCTTTCTGGATTCAAACTTCGTTCTGAGGATGTCGACGGTGTGCGGTGTCTAATCGCCGAGTATGAATCTCCGACAATGGAGAAGTACTTCGAAATGATTGCAGACCTCTACGAAGCCGTTGATCACGATCCTTCATTTGATCTTGTGATAGCACACCATTATGAAGGTGATCATGACTTGGAAAATCTGAGTTACCATCTGAACAGATACGCTCCATATCTGACGACGTCTGGCGATATATCGGGACTTTACGACGACCGGGAAACTAATGCTATTATGCTTGGTTATGACGAAGTTCCAGAAGAGTAAATAAGTTTGCTTGTGGTGGCTCTCTCCGCACCTCACCCCAATCATCACAAGAGCCGTCGGGACTTACCATCCGTGGGCGGCACCCCTTCTAAATAGAGTCATACTGAAGAGTTTAAGGTATGGCACTAATAAAACCAGCAGACGAAGAATACTTCCAAACATATCGAGGATTCAACACTCTCAACGTTGGCGCTGGGACAGATCCGGATATGTATGCGTCACCTGCATACGCAGCATCCAAAGTACAGGAGTTGTACATTGGGGCGATGGCAGATCTGTATTATGCCGGGTTTGAGCATGATCCAAATCCATTGGCGATCACTCTAAGGCACGTATCCATTTACAACTGTGTGCTCGTCTGCAATCTCCACTACATTCCAGTCCGTGATCGCATTGCCGTCATCCGGTATGTTCTTGAGTCTAACAGGAACCGGATAAGGGACGGTTTGCCTATCATGGTAGATTGGCACGCTCTCAAAAGAGCGGTTCCAAAAGTATCAGGAGCCACCCGTCTTTACAAACTACCATTGATCCGGGTATCCGAGTTGGTTCCTTTGATGGAGTGGGAAGATAAAGCAAAAACCACTTCAAATCGGTGGTCAAATCACTATAAGAAGTTCATGTGACTGTAGGTGGTCTAAATAATGGCACGAATCAAAGAGGTTTAACAATGGCAACAGAGCAAAAGCTTTATGAACACCAGTGGAGTACTGTCCGCTTAGGTGCCAATGCCACCCACAACACTGCTCCGGAATCTACAAAGGGGGAGGGTCTTAGCTGGTATAACAACTATGTATCCCTCGAAGGAGACCGCAGAAGCATTCTAACCAAGCTTGACATTATGGATCGACAGTCTGTCGAAGTTTCTCGGGCGTTGGACATTATTGCTGAAGATATCAGTAGCTGCAATGCCGACGACGAGCCTATCATGATTCTGGAATTCCCGGATGACAGCAAGCTGAGAAAAACCCACATCAAGTCTTTGAACTACTTGATGGATACGTGGTTCGGTAGGAACAACCTAGAGATCAAGCTTTTCGACTATTCTCGGGAGCTTGAAAAGTATGGTGGTATATTTTTCGTCAAGAAGCCAGATGGGTCTTTGAAGAAGATTTCTCCTGAGAAATTGGTCGGGTACGTTCTCTCTCCGGACGACGACAACATCGTAACTCACTATCTCGTGGATTGGAATGCCCCGTTTCTCAATATCAAAGAAACGTTCCGGAAAATCGAAACGATTAACCACTCCAACCAGAAACGTTCAATAGATCACATTTCTGTTGAAGATATGGTTGTTGTGAAACGAGGTAATACTCCTTTTGGGGAATCTCTGCTTGAACGTGCATACCCAATATGGAGAAAACTCGATCTTCTCGAAACCGCCGTGGTCATCCACCGATTCACCAGAAGTATTGATCGCAGGGTATTCTACATTGATGTTGGGCGTCTTCCTCCGAAGAAGCACAAAGAAGTAATTGACAAATACCGTTTGCAGATGAAACAAAAAGCCATCGTCAAGAAAGATGGTGATGTCAACACTGAGTTCGATCCCCATTCGATGACAGAGGATTTCTACCTCCCGGTTACGTCACAGGGAAGAAGTTCTCGAATTGAGAGTGTACAGGGAAGCCCGAGTTCTGGCGACCTCAATGATATGACGTACCTTGCAAGGAAACTTGCAGCAGCGATGCGCGTTCCGCCTTCGATGACTGATACTCAGAACGAAGGGAACGACAGAGATACGTATTCTGATATGCGAGTTGGTCAGGTTTACCAAGTAGAGATGCGTTATCTTGGATTTGTAAACAGAGACAAGCGTCGTGTTGAGTGTGAATTTGAGAAACATTTCAAATGGTTCTGCGAGGAACGTGATATCGAAGTACCGGAAGAAATGCAACTTCGAATCACCCCATCACATAATTTTGCGCTGTACAAGAACATTGAGACGTATCAGAGTCTCCTTAACCTGTTCCAGAGCACAATGCAGGCTAAGACTATTTCAAAACAACTGGCTTTGACCAAATATCTAAACCTGTCGAAAGAAGAAATGGTTGACAACGAAGTCATGATTCTGATGGAGAAGGGTTTGACTGAAGAACAGATCGCAGAAATGCCACAAGAGGCAATTGCCAACATCGTTTATGGCGACGGTAGGCTTGGTTCTGAGTATGGGCTACCACAAGCTGAAGAAGGTGGTCTTGGTCGCGGGTGGTAAATAGAACAAAACGCTTGGAGAAATTCTATGAGCATTGAAAAAATTTTTGATGAAGGTATGAGCAAGGAAGACGGAGTTACGGCCCTTCGGGAAGCGATCCGTCAGAAGATTCAGGAAGCTGCTAAAGCTGCCATCGAAGAAAAGTATGGTACTGACGAGGACGACGAAGACAAGGACGACGAAGACAAGGACGACGAAGACAAGGACGACGAAGACAAGGACGACGAAGACAATGTCAATGAAGAAGAAGTCAGTGAGTCCGAAGAAGGAAATCGCGATGCTCTCGAAGAAGCCATCAAGGTTACCGCTACGAGAACTGGTGGGCCTAAAAGAGGCGTCGATGAATTCACGATCAACCGGATGTCTGATCTGAAGAAGCTCGCAAAGTCACGTCAATACGAATACATGATCGTCAAGAAGAACAACGGCGATGAGACTGATTACACGGTAGATCCGCAAGGAAACCTCGTTGAGATGTAATTTCATAGTCGTGTACATCTCCTTGCCCCTCAAGTAGGGGCTTTTTTATTTCTAAATAAGGTCATTGATATTGAAGGAATTCATGATGTCATTTATCACACTCGTAGAAAGCGAGATCCGCTCTCTAAAGATGACAAAAGAACAGAAGCGAGTTGTTAAAGACCTTGCTTCTATGGATTGGGAAATCACTGAAGGTGAATCCGACAATCCGATTGCGAAAAAACCCGGAACTGATGTTCGGTTTGAGATCACCGAGTCCGGACAGATGAAGGAGATCGTCAAATGATTCTCACCGAACAAAACTTAGAAGGCATTATCACAGAATCTGCCCAAGATGGCAAGAAACTCTACCTGAAAGGTGTCTTCATGGAAGCCGAGAAGAAAAACCGAAACGGCAGAACTTACCTTCTGGAAGAAATGCAGAAAGAAGTCGACCGCCATAACGCAATGTTTGCCCAAGGCAATCACATGCTTGGCGAACTTGACCACCCGAGTGGCCGTCTCGATGTTTCCCTGAAGAACGTTTCACACAAAATCACCGAGCTGAAGATGCAGGGCAACCAAGTAATCGGAACTGCCGAAATTCTTGAGAAGACACAAGCCGGGTCAATCCTGAAAGGTCTTGTCGACTCTGGTGTTCGTGTTGGGGTTTCTTCACGTGGTAAGGGTCAACTGAATGAGTCTGGCGGCGTTTCCAACTTTCATCTGGTGACTATTGATGCCGTTGCGATGCCTTCTGCTCAGAACGCGTATCCCGAAAGCATCATGGAATCCCTTGAAGCTTATAAGCGCGGCGAGATCGTGAATGACTTGGCGGAAGCGGTAATTTACGACGCAGCTGCCCAGAAGTACTTTCTTGAAGAAATGTGCAAATTCATCAAGGCAATGAATCTGCGCTAAGTGATGCAGAGCCTAAATAAATTCAAACTATCGTTAAAGATTTCAGGAGAAATGAAATGAACGAACTGAAAGAGATCCTTGAAAGCTCTGTTCTTACAGATGAGGTTAAAACCAAACTGCAAGAAGCTTTCGAATCACAAGTAAACGAAAAGGTTGCTGCTCGTGAAGTCGAACTTGCTGAGAAATTCGAAAACAGCAAGAAAGAACTGGCTCAATCTGCGGTCGAAATGATCGAAGAAGCAGTTACCGAAGAATTCAAAGCTCTGCAAGACGAAATCGTAGAGGCACGCACTCTTGATGTTCGCTACGCATCCAAGCTTGAAGAATTCAAAGAGCAGTACGCTCAGAAGAAAGACGCAGAGATCAAAGAATCTGTCGATGCCATCATTGCGGAAGAACTCGGAGAGCTGAAAGAGTCTCTGGAAGAATCTCGCAAGAATCTGGTTGGTCAGCGAATGTTTGAAGCTTTCCAGACTTCATATGCAAGTCTTGTTAAAGCTGAAGACGACAAGTCAGAAGAACTGACTGCCAAGCTGGAAGAAGCAACCAATGAGCTGCAAACACTTCGCGTCGAGAAGAAAACCAATGAACTGCTGGAAGGTCTGACTGGCCGTAAGCGTGCAATCATGGCAACTCTTCTGGAAGGCGTTGCTCTGGATAAGCTGGAATCACGATACGAAGAACTGGCTAAAAGTGTCGTTCTGAGTGAAGGCGAAGGATCCGGCGACGACGAAGGTGACGGCGAAGGCAAAGATAAGGACAACCTGAATGAAAATGTCGACGACAAAACTCCGAAAGGAACCGTCGTTATTGAAAATCAGGATCAGGATGGCGATGCAAAGCCAAATACCAAAGCTTGGCTGAAACATGCTCGTCGTCTAGCTGGCGTCGAAGATTGATAAAAATTTTTCAAGCATAAATAACAGGAAAGAAATCAGGAGTTTGTCAAATGACTACCGAAAACATGCAATACAGTGAACTGAAAGAGAGCCTTCTCGACGGTCTGAAAGGATCTCGTCGTGAGCTGATCGAAAAGTTCATGGACAACACCCACGCTGTTAACATCAGCGGAAGTGGTAAGCAGGAGCAGGAAAAGATTTTCGAATCTACTGCTACTGGATCAACAGTAACCGGCGACATCACTCGCTATGACCAAATCTTCATGCCGCTGATTCGTCGTACTATGCCGAACCTGCTGGCTATGGATCTGGTTGGTGTTCAAACCATCCCCGGCCCTCGCGGTGTAATTCGTACCCTGCGTAAGCGTTACAGCGAAGACGCACTGACTAACGGAAGTGTAACAGCTGGCGACGAAGCATCTGCGCAGAACCTGTACGAGAAGTACTCACTGCTTCAGAACGGCGAAGCCGATTATAACGCAACCGACGCCATGGATCCGTTTGCTCAGACTCAATATCTGGAAGGCAACCGTGGTAAGCCGATGAGCCTCGACGTGACCATGAAGCAAGTCGAAACCAAGAGCCGCAAGCTGTCTGCTCGCTGGTCTCTGGAATCTGACGATGACCTGCAAAACCTTGACGGTCTGAGCATGGAAAACGAACTGATCGCAACTCTGTCCGACGAAATCCGTCGTGAACTGGATCGCGAACTGATCGGTGAACTGTCTCGTCTGGCTGGTTCTGTCCGTACTCTGGACTTCGCTAACGTCGACGGTCGTTACGCTGGTGAGAAACTGTCTGCAATGACTATCGCGTTCAGCGACATGTCTTCTGACATCGCTCTGGCGACTAAGCGTTCAGGTGCAACTTGGATGGTTGTTTCCCCTCGCGTTCTGACTGGTCTGAAAAACGCTTCTAACAGCACTTTCGTACCGGCTGAAGCAAACGCGTTCCGCGCTTCTGAAACCCTGTACGTAGGTACTTTCGATGGCAATATCAGCGTTTACGTTGACGTGCACATGGAAGGTGATCAGGTGATCATGGGTCGTAAAGGCTCTGAAGTTGACGCACCGCTGATCTACAGCAGCTACATCCCACTGTCAAGCTCTGGTATCGTTGTGAACCCAGAGACTCTGGACAAGGGTATGGGTCTGCGTACTCGCTACGCCCTGACTGCTTTCGAAGATCCGGCTACCGATCTTGCCGATTCTGCCGACCATCTGGCTCGTGCTACAATCGCAAATCTGGAGCTTGGCTTCAGCAACGCAGTTACTCCGTAACGGATACGGAACTGATGAAAAACCTCGCTTCGGCGGGGTTTTTTATTGCCTGATTGACAGCCGCCATGATAAGTGATTAAATACCTTCATAACATTGGAGGCATTGTTATGTTCGTACGTAAACGGACATATGAGGAACTTCATAGGAAATATGAATTACTCGACCAAGAGTGCACCGAACTTCTTGAGAAAAACGTAGAAGCTAACGAGAAGATCGAAGAACTCATGGAAGCGGTTGAATCTATCAGATCTGATATGCTCTCCGCAATTAAAAAATCCGAAGAGCTGGAGTCTAATCTCTTGAAAGACCAAGAGTCGACATCTATCACTCTGAAGATCTCCGACGATCTGTCCAGCATCACGCCAGTTACGAAAGTGAAGTCTTCGACGGTCAATAAGCTGGTAGAGCACGGTTACCTTCCATTTAACAAGCGCGACAACGAGTTTGCAATCAACCTCGCGGCACTGCTTGTTGCTAATGAAGGGATGGAGCAACTCGTATTCACGTTCGAAGAAGCATTACGTGATGGTGTTGCTATGGAGGGCTCTGGCGATGACGACGAAGCGTAATCTGGTTATGGACGTCAATAACGTCCTCTGGAAAACCCGACATATCCTGAAACTGAACAAGCGGAAGAAAGAGGCATATGTTCCTCAGATTCTGTTCATCAGATTCATTGATGAAATGAATGCGATGTTCAAGAAGTATCAGTGTACTGGGGTTATGTGTGCGTTCGAAGGGAAGGGAAACTGGCGGAAGAAGGTTTACTCTGACTACAAGAACAAGGAAATTGATGACATCTACTATGAGGATGTTCAAGAAGCGATTGTCATGTTGCGAGAGTTTCTTGAAACCCATACGTCAATTTATGCGATGTCGGTAAAACACGCCGAAGCAGATGACGTCATTGCTATGGTCTGTCAAGAGAAAGACCCTGACACAGAAGTCGTCATCATTTCTTCAGACAAAGACTTTGTTCAGCTTCTCAGATTCGACGGCGTTACTTTGTTCTCTCCACAGCAGAACGTAGAAAGAACCTGTGACGATGCAGAGTTTGAGTTATTCCTGAAATGCATTCGCGGTGATCCTTCTGACAACATCTATTCCGCATACCCGAAAGTGTGGAAGACCAAGCTGGAGGAAGCATTCTATGGTGATTCTCTATCTTGGCTGAACCTGATGGAGACCATCAACAAGGATGGAACCAAGGTTGGGGATCGGTACGCTGAGAATCGGTTACTGATCGATCTGTCGAAACAACCTCAGTATGTACGCGATGCGATCTCAAATTCGATTTCCTCTTACATTCCGGGTAAGTACAATCAGGGAGCTGTAATGAAGTACGCCAGAGACCATAATCTGATGAAGATGATTGAAGGTTGTATGAGCGGAAAGTACACAAAGCTGTTTAATGCTAAATTTCTGAACTAAATAGAGATTCAAGCCAACAAATCAAAGGAGCACATATGGCTAGTAAAAACCCCAATCCGTTTCTGACGGATATCATCGTAGAAACCGTAACCGGTCGTCGCAAAAAGCGCGTTATCGTTTTGAGTGACAACGAGTCTGCAACTGTTCACATTCCTCTGAACGGCATTGCTCGTGTTGACTACAATCGGCTGAGAGACCTGCACAGCCGAAGTGAAGTTGACCTTCTGACCGCCATGCGGGACTTCCAGCTGGATAACGGTCGAAACGCACTGGTTGTGTACAAGAATCTGATTCAAGTTCACAACAAACCGGTTGAAAAGAAAGAAAAGGAAGAAGATCCGATTCTTCGTGGGCCTGAAAGTTCTGAGGATTCGGAGAAATCTGAAGCCAAATCTTCTGAAGACGCTCCAAAACGTCGCGGCCCCGGTCGACCACCGAAGAAAAAAGACTGACCCACACAAACCCTGCTTCGGCAGGGTTTTCTTTTTCTCCTTTACGTGCCATAATGCACGGATACGTCATGAATCTTGGGGAGAGCAATGACAAACAAGTTAACAGAAATGCAGCAAATGGCATTCTTGACTGCATACAACTCAATAATGCTCCACACCGTACTCAGAAGAAGCGGGATCGCCGATAGTAAGACTCAGTTTGCGTGTATCAGTGGATATGCAGGAACTGGTAAATCGGCTGTCATATCGTCTCTGTGGAGTGAGTTGGTGATAGCTGAGACACGATACGGAATCCGTGGATGTGTTACATCCTTTACAGGGCGAGCATGTGAAAACTTGAATGATCGTGGCGTTCCATGTTCGACGTCACATTCCCTGTTCTACGAACCAGTTCTTGATCACAATGGCAATCTCCTGTACTTCAAGCAGAAAGACGTACAGACTATACGGGACGAGATCGGAGATTACGTAATCGTTGAAGAAGCATCGATGATGCCGCTTGATCTTATCTCAAAGGTTCTTGATACTGGTGCGTTCGTTTTGTTTGTCGGCGATGACGAACAGCTTGACTGTATCGACGGTGAGAGTGTTTTCACTGCTATATCGAACCAGAGTGAGAAGTACGCACATCTGTTTGACAACATGCCGATAATCTTTCTGGAAGAAGTCAAGAGAACCGCTGATGGGTCGTCTATAAACATGTTTGCTCAGGATATTCGAACAACGGGGAGATTGAGCTTCAAGTCGGCAGGCGATGACGTGAAGAAACTTCGAAAGAAAGACTTCAATATGAAGTGGCTCCGTGAAAACTGGAAAGATTGGGATGTCATAATCTGTGGCACAAACAGAACGAGAGCGAAGTATAACATGCTCGTTCGTGCGGCTATTGGTAAAACTTCCGAGTATCCGGAACCCGGAGATCGGGTCGTATGTCTATCGAATAGTGTGGTAGCAGGATCAAAGATCAATAACGGTGAGTTGTTTGAAGTTCTGACCTCGTATATCGGTGACAAGACATCGCAGTTCCAGATCCAGAAAATCGGAGCTGACATGCAGAAATGTGGGCCACTCCTGACCGTTCGGGTCGACAACAATATGTGGGATGAGAGTGTTCGATCTCCAGAGAACTTCGGTGATAGGAACTTGCACGACTTCACGTTCGGGTACGCATTGACTTGCCATAAGATGCAGGGAAGTAGTATGCCCAATGTGATCTTCTATGATGAGGATGTGTCTTTCTTTATCGATCAGAAGCGATACCGTTACACCGGCTGCACCAGACCTTCAGAATCTCTATTGGTTGTTGTTCCTTGAGTAAATAAAGAACATAGCCGTGGATGTTTTGAAATGACACAACAAGTTATGTTCTATAGTGAGAGTGAGTATGACCCACTCTTCCAAGTAGAGATTGAGAAGTACTCTGAAATCAAAAACCACATCGTCGAGTTTGAAAAAACTTCTGACGATGTGGTTGATTATGTGACCACCGTAGAAGAGGGCGAAGTCGTATGGCATTATGTAAACGAAGACCTCTCTATCGAAGTGTGTGAAGATGAGGTTCAGGAGGCTCTCAGCGAAGCGTACGGCGATGATATCAGTGATCTGGTGTCTGAGTCGGGTTGGTTTGAAGAATTGCTTGTAGCTGAGTGTGAACAGCTTGAAGAGCAGTTGAAACGCCGAGTATCTTCTTCTGGTAAGGTTTCCCGCGTAAGATCCCGTCAAGTAAGATCCCGCCAAGCCGTTCGAACTACAGGGATGAGTAAGACCGCTTTGAAGCGTAGAGCAAGAAAAGCAGCAAGGACTCGTAGAAGGGATGTGGGAGCAACACGTCGTGCTGTCAAGAAGCGTAAGAAGGCTATGAGACGTCGCAGGCAGTTAGGGGTGCGTTAACCCCTAACCAACCCAATACTTCAAAGTAGCCAAGAAAAGAGCCCAGCCAGCACCAGATACGACTCCAGCAATCTTCAAGTAAGTCTTTACTTTTTGTTGCTGGGGTTCGATATCGTTAGTTACCTTTTTATTGAGAGACTCCACAAGCTTTGTTGTATACTCATCACGAGAACTCCTAGCAGCATTCTCGATATCCGCAGCATGAAACTTTTTGAGAATGACTTCGTTCTCTTTCGTCAACCTGTCAATATCTTTCCTCTGGTTCGCCAAGACGTGCTGAGTCTTGACGACTTCTCTGAGAGTATCGTTGATCTCAAGTAGTACTTCTTTCTGGTGGCTTTGTTGTTGCTCCACCATGATCAGTCGCTCTTTGAGTGATTCGTCTTTTATCGTATCAGTCATAGCAAAATTTGTATTAGTTTGATACCCTTTATTTAGTAGGAAGCGTCATTTTGCTGACACATGAAGGACATCTGTGCAACGATTTGAGGTCGGCGCGAAGCGCCGATTATTCGAGGAATCTTCTCGTGTGAAGTGTGGTGTGAAGTGTAGTGTGAAGTGTAGTGTGAAACCCCCGCGAAAACACACTTATACACAGGGTTTCCACAGTTACACACTTATCCACACACCAAGATTTACCCCAGTGGATAACCCACAGGAAAAAGAAAATCCCTAATAAAAACAAAGACTTAACAAAAATTAACTAAAATTAATTTGACCACCAAACAAAATTTTGAGAAAATCGCGCCCACGATTTGCATATAAATGAAGCAAGAACCCCGGACAGAAAAAACGCAAAATTTTAAAATTATTTTTTCTAAGAAAATCAATAAGTTACGTGACGTATCGTTGTAAGTTGTTGATTTGAAAGGGAAATAAAAATTTTGACTTTCGTTTTGAAATCCGTATCATGGGAACCATGGAAACGCGGCAAACAACGCCAGCGGAGTTAAGCAAAAAATCGCTTGACAAGGGAAACGGCTTTCAGTAAAGTGAAGCCATGCCAATACGGCACCGTTCTTTAAAAATTGAGTTTCGTTTTGATCTTGACATAGCCAGATCATTCGATTAGACTAGGCTTAAATTATCAATGCCAGTCGTTTTGCACTACCTGACAATACATAATAGTTATCAGGTGGCAGGTTAGGATAGGGTACTGTTTCGGCATGTTATCCAAACGACAGACCGCGCAAAAAGGCAAAAAAAGCATTGACGACGACAGATCAAGTCTGATAGACTGAAACGGCAAAATCAAGATTCGATTTTTCGGGAAACCGAAAAAACTTTAAAACGAAACTTGACAACGGGAACCAACGCTGTATAATGGTTCACAGGCTGAAACGCCAACGTTCTTTAAAAATTTGGAGACAACGGGTATCACTACGGTGGAATCCCATTCCCGAAGGGGAGTTACGTCTAGGACTGTATCGCACTCAGAACGTGCGGCTAGTACTTGCTAGGCCATGAATGTCGGCGAAAGTGAAAGTGAGTTTTTGGCGCTTTTAGTAACCTAATGATTCTGGCTCTGTTATAGTTGCGGCCACCGGTAACAAACTGGAACGGAGTAAAGGCAAATGTGTTAGCGTGGCACAGTTGCGCCTGAAAAGGTGTCGATCTTACATGCTGGCGGATAGTCTCTTAACCGGAGAATGTCACTCTCAGGCGGTAACAGCCTTCAGTGTAAGTGTATGATTTCAATGCACCCAAACTGTAAATTTACGTTCAAGGGGTTCGTGTGTCCTTGTAAATGACCTAACACACAAAACCGGTTCGAGACTATCCGCTGAAGGCTGAAACGCGGAATTCAGCCAGACTGTCACTATATCGGCTATTCCCGCTGGCAGTCTGGTGTATCTCATAGGCGGGAAATAGTGTCAGTGTGGCAAGCTGTTAACGAGCAAGTTAGCCAAAACAGTTGATTTCGGGTTGCCGCTTATGTTAGGCGGCAGCTCTCCGAAGTGTGCTGTCAATGTTGGAAAGGGGAAAAGTTATGACAGAAGTACTGGAAAATATCGAGTTTACTGTGCCTTCGTATGCTCTTTGCAGTATCGTAAACGGAGACGAAACAGGTATGACCGACGATGAAATTGAATCGGTCGACGCATTGGAAGAACGCGCCGAAAGTCTTAGAGACGCCTTTGGAGGTACACACTATCACTGGTCTGTCAGCGAGGGCGCGGAATCAGAATTCTGTCACACAAACGACGTCGACGGCATGGCGGGCGATTGTGTCGTAATCAATCTTGTAATCATGCGTAGTGTGTGAATAGTATAGGGGAAAAGTTATGGACACTTTGATAACGCGCAAAGAATACATGGCTGGTCATTTCACACATGACCAATTCTATGGTCAGTTTGTAACTGATGGTATGAAACAGTTAGTTGCCAGTGGGATTGGGGAGTCGAGAATTGTCGACTCTATCTGTCCGAATTTCAACGACATTCCACTTCGAGAGTGGGATTCTATGTTTGTGGTTATATCCAAAAAGCACAAGGATGCCTTTGGAACCACCGCACTCACTAAGTCGGAGCTGGTTTGTATTCTGAAAGCGAGTGCTAAAGCCATTCGGCGGGAAAAATCCACACCAAAACCGCACAGCGTAAAAGTCAACTACCGACCAATCGGGGAGTCATGTGGGCTCATGTCGTTCGATACTGATATCAGCGGGACGGTTGATGGTATTGTCGACTACTACATGTCCGATGCGATAAATGTCGGAGAGTATGGAGACATTCCTGCTAAGGTTGTAAGTGTTGACTTTTGTTATTGAGGTGTGCTATGAAAGGTGTGCGAAAGGTTCGAGTCCGTAAGGATGAAGCGTTGACTATGTTTCGTGAGTGTGTGCGTTGCACAAACTTTAACGGCGACTCTATCGCCAAACGTGAGGCATGGTCTGTCTTTACCGATGGTCTGTGTAAGGATGGTCTAATCACGCAGCAGCAGTACGACAATTGGTCGAATCCGTTTTAAGGGGAAAGGTAATGACAACTGTAATCATTCTGAGTGGTATGGTACAAAAGCCGGATACTTCGAAAGTGATTGACATGCATTCCGGTAAGACTGTTTCCGCTGGCGATACTGTGCGTGACTTTCGCGGCGGTGCTGCGAAGTTGATCTCACATTCTCGCCCAAAACACGAGAATTCTACCGGTCGCGTGTTCGTTGAAGATATCGATACTGGGATTCGTCAAGAATTCTATCCGGGTGTCTATGGTCTGGAAATTGTCGACTGACAATTTTAAAACAAGACTTGACTATCGGTGCCATTGTTGATACAGTGGCACCCGTAGTGAAGTTTTGAAACGTCGGAAAGGGGAAAGGTATGACCGATTACAAAAAGTCATTGATCAAGAAAATCGCTCTCGTTGAGATGAAACTCAAAATTATGGCTACTGCGCGTGATCGCGATTTACTTGAAGCAGAATTGAAAATGCTTCAAAAAGACTTGAAAATGTGCGGTGGTTGACCGAGGGGAAAAGGTATGAAAGCGTTTGTAAAGGTTGAATACACTGATAAACTTGGCCGGTTCTGTACTGCGCTGTTCACTAGAAAAGGCGCGAGCCAGCAAGACATTATCAACAAAGTATATGGTGACTTTAAGGTTTTGTCTGAAGTCACTGATATCGAGTTACCGCATTCTACTTCTACTTCAGTCGAACCATCATACCCAGAGTACTGTTATGGTGAGTTGCATGGTCGTGATCGACTGACTGGGTTTATTCGGTTGCTTGTGGAAACCGACAACGGCATTGGTGAAGTCGAATATCGCTTGAATGTCGACCGAAAGACTGGTAGTGGTTCTTTCTTTGAAACTGATTGGAAATACTGGGGATAACATCATGAAAAAGCAATCAAAAGCTGCGATAATCCGGAAAGTGAACCTGCTCGGATACGAAGTTGGTTCTTTGCTTTCAGTCGGTGTCGACTCCAAAACCATCAAAGGACAGAAGTTTGGTTACTTGACTGGGGTTCTGTACATGATGCCCAACGACCAGATCTGCCCAATGTCAGAAATAGCCGGTTGTCGGACTCCGTGTCTGGTGTCTGCCGGTCGGGCTGCTTTCATGCCGGGTATCGGTCGAGCCAGAGCCGAAAGAACGCGGTTGTTTGAAGAGAACCGAGACCTGTTCTTTGAATGGTTGTGTGCTGAAATTGACGCCATGATCAAAAAGGCGGAACGGAAAGGTATGATACCAGTACTGCGTTTGAATGGTACGTCTGATATCAATTGGATGAATGTTGTTTACAAGGACGGCGAGACCATTTTCGACAAGTACAGCCACATTCAGTTTTATGACTACACCAAACGCCCAAATATCATGAGGGCTGCTGCCGGTGTCGATAACTGGCATATCACCGCCAGTTATAGTGAAGCCAATGAAAAATACCGTGACTTGATTGTTGCGGCTGCTAACAAGTATGGCGTGAATCTTGCTGTAGTGTTCAGCAAAAAGCTGTTCCCCATCATGTGGATGGGGAAGACAGTAGAGAACGGCGATGAATCCGACCTGCGGTTTCTTGACAAGAAAGGCGTCATTGTTGGCTTGTCTGCGAAAGGCAAGGCGAGAAAGGATAGCAGTGGTTTCGTGATCACTGCATAAACCAAGACTTGACTATCGGTGCCATTGTTGATACAGTGGCACCCGTAGTGAAGTTTTGAAATGAAAGTTGGAAAGGGGGAAAAGGTATGTCTTTGTTGATCACAACTAGAATTGTTATGGGTGCCATCGGCGGTTATATCCCACGAGGGTACTTGGTTTCTAAGAGCCCAGAGAAATGTCATTACGGGAGCCGTGTAAACTCCGGCTTCACTGGTGAGGTTATGGGGTTTGATGGTATGGCTGAGTTTAAGGATTCGGTTAATATCTTTCACTGTATGAATCTGAACACCGGAGAATGCTTTGTTCTGACTGGCTTGTCTGCACTGGATGCATTAGAGAGTGTTCTTATTGCCGAAACCGGAAAACATATAATGGAATTCGGTGGCTTTAATGAAGGCGAGCGGACGTATGAGTGTGCTGACTTCGCTGTACTCAAACGCCCTTTCAATGAGTTCGGCATGGGGATTTCAAAATGAGTTTCATTACAAATTTACCGCCAATGCAAGCTGTTGTGTTTTTCGCTGGGCAGGCTTCTAAACACAACCCAGACTGTCAGACGTTGGAAACTGCTATCCAACGCGGCATTAAGAAAGCTAAAGCCGCGTACGCCAGTGAAGGCAAAACCGACAAAGTTTCTGAAGTTGACGCCATTACTGTCGACATGGTTATGCGTGTTGTCGCCCCAACGCCACCCAACGTCTATGATCAAGAGCCGTGTGACAGCGGCAACCATTACGATTCATACCGTGCGGCTAAACAACGTCGCCGAAACGGCTTACTTCACTGAGGTTAACATGAAAAAGTCATTCGTAGCTAGTGAAGCGATTGTTAATCAGATTGCCAGAGACGCTGAAGGTTTCAACATGCCGGTGGTTCAGGCTGTCACGAATCGCCGGTTCAGTACTATAGTGGTGAAAGACTACCACGAGCTGTTCAGTGTGTTCAGTGTAGTGTATCATGGTTCAACTACCGTTCGGTTCCCTGTTATGGGGAAACGACTGAAAGATCAACTGATTAAGGCTATCAAGAATGAAGTACGCAACATTGAAACGGATAGCGGAAAGTAATGTTTGTGATTCGTCCGGGGTTGTTCGTAAAACGACTCTTCAAGTCGTTGATAGTGGTGCTATCGAAACCGTCACTGGCGTTCACTATGTTCATCCTGTCCACATCGGTCGACTGGTTGAACTAACTCGAAAAGTGTCGACGAGCGCAGTGATTGATGTCAAAATCGTGAAATAGGAGTTGACAATCGAATGAAAATTCTTAAAACTCGTGAACAGGTGCTTGATGTGATTCGCGGTGGTCGTATGTTCACTGTGACATTCATCAATTCAGATGGCTCTATCCGAAAGATGAACGGCCAGTTTGGCAACAAGACAATCCAGAAAGGAAAAACTGGCAATGGTCGAGCCAAATTGAACTATGATCGTGAACAGAACACGATTACAATGTCTGAGTTCGGAGCATTCTCCGAAACCGGAAAGCACAAGCGATTCCGCGTTGATCGACTGATCAGCGTTAAAGCGAACGGGCAGCTGTATGGCGGCTGTCGTTATGAAGAAATGAAGGGGAAACTGTAATGAAACAAGTCGTACTGAAATCTACTGGTGAACAAGTGTACCCGCTTGGCAAGTATGCGGATTCTCCGCTGAATGCTCCGAACGGCTATACTGACGTCGTCATCCCCCGAAAGGGTATGAAGAACGGTCGCAAGTCCGTGTGTGAGCGGGTTCGCAACGCAAACCTGATTACTCGAAAAGTTTAACAGGAGACTTGACTATCGGTGCCATTGTTGATACAGTGGCACACGTAGTGAAGTTTTGAAATGAAAGTTGGAAAGGGGAAAGGTATGATCACTAAAACGTCACTGAATCATCCGAAAGTGCGCCGTGAAGTTATCAGGGCGACTATCAACGTCATTCGCGGATATAGTGTTGATCACGTCCGTAACAGCAAAGGTCGCGCATTCATCGCCATCCGTGCGGTTCCGGCTGATAACAAGTGTGGTTCCGTTCTGTACGCGGTAGATAAAGACGGCAGGGACGTGACTGAAGCAGTTTCTGCTGTTATCAAAGAGTACATTCGTCAGAAAAGGGAAAAGGTATGAACAACTATCCTATCAAAGTCAAGGCTACTGCCGATTTCATTGAAACTTTCAGTGATTCCGAAGAACCGGCATACTGGGATGCCGTTGCCGAGTTCAAAGCCGATCCAACGCATCCGAATGTCATCAGTCCAGAACACCATACGTATCAGATTCTGGAGCGGAATAAGACTGTCATTGAAATCCGGAATGACGCCGAGCTGCTGGACGTCTACTATCGTCTAGGAAGCGGCTTGATTTCTTGTACTGACAGCGATCGCTGCCGAATCAGGCAAGCGAAACGCATTCAATCCGAATTGAAGCCATACGTTCTGGAAGTTGACAAGAGTACGTCAGATTGCTGGGACATTCGTTAACAGGTGCTACCATGATTGATTCAAAGAAAACAGCAAGAAACCAGTTACCCAAGATTCGCCATGCGTTGTCAGTGTTGAATTTTGGTGAAGTCACCAAACCGCGAGTATTCGATCTTGGCTGCGGAAAACCTGCAAAGTTCCAGCAGTGGTGCGAGGATAATGGATTCGCATACTTCGGTTATGACCCCCACAACCAACCCAGACTTACCAATGAAGTTTGTCTGGAATTGCTGAAACGACATCCACCGCACGTGACGACTATCAGCAACGTGCTTAATGTCATCAAAGATCGTGAAGAGAGAATTTCGGTTCTCAAACAAGCGAGAGAAATGATGCGCAACGGTGGTTATGTCGTGATCACTGTTTATGCTGGAGACGGGTCATCCCAAGCGGGTGAAACTCGGGATGGCTGGCAGAATCGTATGCCTCTGGAGTCGTATCTTGACGAGTGTCGAGAAGTCTTTGGTGACGTCACAATCCAACACTCCAATGGAGTGAAATTCATCAAATGTATCGTTTGGTTGGATGAAACTCTGAAATAAAAGTTTGCAATTTACTTCGAAGTGTGCAAAGATACGACTGCTTGCACACTTCGAGTCAAAGTTAAAGAATACCTGTAACATACTGACTGGAGAAAAGTAACATGAAACTCGACCAATTCGGACGTCAAGTAATGACTTCAGGCACGAACGCTACTGCGTTCGATGCAGAAATGAATGCAGCCGCGTATAACATCATTTTCGACGGCATCTATGAACACAAGATTGCTGCCATCGTTCGCGAAATCTGCTGCAACGCCAATGACGCACACATCGACGCCGGAAAGATGGATGTTCCTTTTGAAATCCAACTGCCAAACCGCTTCAACAAAGTGTTCTCTGTCATCGATCACGGCATTGGTCTGGACGACACTGGTGTTCGTACAGTGTTCGCGGCTGCGTTCAAATCCACCAAAACCAAGTCCGCCAAGCTAACTGGTGGTTTCGGGATTGGCGGTAAAACTCCATTCGCGTATACCGATGCTTTCGAAGTGGTTGCTCACTATGACGGTGTTACTCGGACGTATGCTGCCCTGATCAATGAAGATGGGATGCCGGTGATCGAACTGATCCACGAACAACCGACGACTCGCGGTAATGGGGTTGAGGTTCGTGTACCCGTTAAAGAACAGGACATGGATAAATTCTATCACGAGACAATGACGGTCGCTTCTTTCTTCAAGACTCGCCCAATCATTCACGGTCGTGAGGATTTCAACCTGCGTTGCAACGACGCGTTTGATCAGTTTGAAGAGCGCGGATACGCCAGAATGTCACTATTCTCAGACTCTCGCCTGTATAGCGGTCATCGGGTGTACGCGCTGATGAACAATGTCATCTATCCGTATCCCAGTTCTGTCGTTCGTGACTGCGAAAGTGCGTTCTTCCGTATGCTTGTGGGTGATGACTCCATTGTCATCCCATTTGAAGACGGAGAACTGAAACCGGCGGCTCCGCGTGAAATGCTTTCGATGGTTGAAGGTACTGAAGAAAAGCTTACTGCCCGAGTGAATGATATTGTTGAAAAAGTAAAACAAGAAATTCAGGATAAAATCTCTGCGGCTTCCAACTGGACTGAAGCGTTGGACATTTTGGATGCGGAGGTTCCGTCACTACAAAACAGCAAGTACAGCACATTCACTTATAACGGAACGCGACTTTATGTTTACAAGTTCAAGAACCTCGGCGTGTCTGTGAATGGGCTGTCTGCAAGTGTTACTCGGACAACTCCTGCTGGCATTTATAAGCGCAGTCCAGTATATCTGAAACGGCTGTCTTATAATGAACTCTGCAAAAGCAGCTACCAGAAATACAACTCTATAGTTTTGGTTGAGAACGATATCGGTTTGAGTGAGTCTGGTATTAAGACGAACGTTAATCGTTACATCAAGCTGCACAGTCTGTCGAAGGATATGATTCTTATCCGTGAGCGTGAAGGGGAGGTAAGCAAAAACTTCGTTCGCCGCTTGTCTGCTCGTATCGGGCGAGACATTAAGCATGTCAAGCTTTCCGACATCAAGAATGAAGTCAAGAAAGTTCGTGTGAGTTCGAACCGAACAGCCACCAGCACGAAGTCGGATGAAACCATCTATGGTCGGGTTGTACAGACGAGCGGATCGGTCGCACGAGCTGATAACAGAGTCTATGACATCAAAAAGACTCTGGTAATCACTTCCGATCTGGTAGACTATGATCGCTACTTCGTCCCGTCTATCTTCGGCGATGACATCCAATACGTGGTTGAAACCGCAAACAACAAGAACAAAATCAAGAAAGCCGGATTCGCTCGATATGATGTTGTTTTGAAGCAGTTTTTGCAATCGAAAAAATCTGACATCATGAAGATGATGGCTCTCGATAGTTACTTTATCCGTGCAGACAAAGCAAACCCAAAGCTGCGTGATTCGAGTATCGAAAAATACCTACAATATGGTGACAACCCGGAATGTGAAAAGGTAGTTGACAAGTACCGAGATTACGTCCGCAATGTCGATGACATTGTCAATTACATTGTCGGACGGCCTTCGGACGACACTACTGGTCTGCTTGCGGAATGGGAAGGTCATTGCACGGACGAAGTTAAGGATTTTGTCGACGCGATTGAAAAGGTCGAATCAATCTACAACAATCTGGTGGTTAGCTGTATCATGAGCTACGGTCTGACTTCTGACCAAGAAAAGATCATCAAGATGGTTGACTTCTGTCGCAAAAACGGCTTTAATGTCTGAACACTGAACCAAATTCAAAGTTAGGAGAAAATCATGGCTGTATACAAAAACATCGCGGCTCGTGCTGCAAAGCTGAAGATTCAGAACGGGAAAACTGTTTCTGAAATCGCAGGCATCCTGAACACTTCCGAGCGTACGGTTCGCCGTGCGCTTCAGCACCACCGTGAAAGCGGTCAGGCAATCGCAGTTAAGACCCCTGAGAAGCAGAAGCACCGGAAGAGTGCAAAGAAGAGTCCAGCGAAGAAAGACCCTGTCGTTGTTGATGAAAGTTCAAAGTTCAACTTCATCCTGACCGGTTCTTTCCTGTCAATCAGCAAGATCACCGGCTCTGAAAAGGAAACCGAGAATCTGGAGAACACCGATCCTCGGTTTGATAAGATCGTAACCGATCTCCTGAAAAGTCAAGGGAAGCCAACGCAAGATCAGCTGAAGGCTGCTTTTGAAATGATTTCTGAAAAGGAACAGTTCATCAAGCTGACGCGTGGGCGCGTTGAAGTCGACACTAAAGCTGGTGTTGTTCGCTATTCCGGTCGTGTTATCTCTGCCGATCTGGGGGATCGACTGATCGAAGCAGCACGGGCTGATGATGACAGTGGTCTGAACCGTCTTGTTAAGTTCACTGATCGCCTGTACCAAAATCCTTCAAAGGATTCGGTACAGCAGCTGTTCGGGTTCCTCCAGCACAACGACATCGAGATCGACGACGACGGTATGGTTGTCGCTTTCAAGAAGATTCGCGAAAACTGGAAGGATTGCCATTCGAACACGGTTGACAACTCCATCGGTCAGGAGCCATACATGCCCCGCTGGGAAGTCAACGCCGACAAGCATCAGACTTGCTCTCGCGGATACCACGTATGTGCAAAGAGCTACCTGTCACAATTCAACGGCTCTCGGGTGGTCAAGGTTCTGGTCGATCCTGCTGACTTCGTGTCGATTCCGGTCGATTACAATAACGCCAAGGCTCGTGTCTGTAAGTACAAGGTTATCGAAGAAGTAACTGGCAAGGTCTGATGAAAAGGGGGATAATTCCCCCTTTTCATTGAAAGTAAACTTTAAAACGAAAGTTTCGATATTTTTTATTTGTAAGTTGACTTTCACCTCGAAAGTCTTTAGTATTTACTTCGAACACATCAAAAAGGTAAGAATCATGGCTTACGAACGCAAATTCGAAAAAGTTGATCTGGACGTCACTGTCATCGACACTGCAAATTGCAGTCGAGAAGAGGCGTGGGAAGCAGCAATCAACCACGTGAAGATGGGCATTGCAGTAACGCCGATCATGGTGCACGAGCCAGCTTACGACGACAACGGACTCGCCACTGCGACATACGGCGATGACAAGATCATGCACGGTGCGTACGTCACTGAGAGTGGTCGTGACGGCCAGTATTACATGGTTATGGTCGACCGCAACAACGACAACGAGTGGAAGGCACTGACGCCGTGTAGCGACTATTATGCCGCTGTCGCCCCGGCTATGATCTACGAGAATCTCCAGAAGATGTTGGAGAGTACGAAGTCGAAGCCGACTTATGTGTACAACTCCTATAATGGCGGTTCTCAGCAGCTGCGGGTTCGTGTTGAAGACATCGACACCGCCACTCTGGAGTCTGTTGACGGCTATCACATGGAAATCGTTTTGAAGACGTCTCTGGACAAATCCTCAAACCATTCGATGTCGGTTATTCCGGTTTCAGCCGATGGGCAACCACTGCTGTTTACGGATACTGGAAAGAGCGGGTTCAACTTCCGTGTTCGCCATACGAACGGCGCGAAAGCTGAAATCGTGAACTTCAACGCAGCCGTCGCATCGATTGCGAATACGTGGAACAGTCAAATCGTTCCATACGTCAAGTTCCTCGCCGATGGCGAGTTCAGCGAGACTGACATCTACGCGCTCCTTTCCAACGTTCTGGAAGACGCCAAACTTCCGAAAGATCTGAACGAAGAAATCACTGGTGCCTGCAAGGCGTCTGTAGACACCTCTAAGGCCGGTTCTGGTCTCACCCTGATCAAGACCATCAGTGAGCACGTTTTGTCGCGTAACGCCACTCCAATGGCCCAGCATCGCGACACTGATAAGGTCAGCAAAGCGATCACCACTCGTGTTCGCCAGCTGTTCGATAAAAAGCTGAAAAGTCTCAATTGAGGCTTTTCTTTTAAAATTCTTTCTGGTAAGATTCGTTCTACATTCAAAAAGTGAGGTAACACCCCATGGCAATGACCAAAGTATCCCTGAGCCAAGCGCAAAGTTTCATCATGGCAATCTGCAAGGAAATGGCGGATACCAAGAAATGTGGCGAGGCTGTGATGCTCCACTCCAGTCCCGGCGTTGGTAAGTCGGCGGTAACACATCAGATTGGTGCTGACGTCAAAGACCTGTTTGAACAGGCATTCGATGCGAAGTTCAAGATTTGGGACGTTCGGGTTGGCGCTCAACAGGAATCGGACATTCAGGGCATCCCATACCCGGCGACTGTTGATGTTGTCGACGGTATTGAAATCAAGGACATGCTGTTCTCCACTCCACAGTGGTTCCCGCGTGATGGTGAGTGCGGTATTCTGCTTCTGGATGAACTCGCAAACGCCCCGATCCCGAACCAACATGCGTGTTATCGTCTGGTTCATGATCGCACGATTCATAACGGCACGAAGCTTCCTGAAGGTGTTCTCGTACTCGCAGCCGGCAACCTGAAAGAAGACAAAACTGGTGCAAAGGGCATCGTTCCAGCACTGGCACGCCGCTTCTGCGCTCACTTCCTCATCGAGCCGACCGCAGAAGACTTCATCACTTATGCGATGAAGAGAAAACTCCACCCCGCCGTAGCTGGATGGGTTAACTTCAAGCCTTCTGATCTGGTTTCAAAGGCTCTGGATGGTGAGTACGGGTTTGCTTGCCCAGCCAACTACGAGTCTGTTAGTCGGATTCTTTTTAACCAGTATCTGACTCCGGCAGAGAAAGAAATGGGCATCTTGTCGTGCCTCGGCTCTTCGGTTGGCTCCAACTTCATCGGATTCCTGCGCAATGAACGCTGGTTGCCGGATTACGAAGAAGTTCAGAAGACTGGCGTCTACAATGCTCCGAATGACGCGAACGCAGATCGCGGCATCATGTTCATCATCATTTCCACCACCGCTATGCGCATGGTTGATATGATGGAAGCAGACAACCCGGACTACGAAGCAATCGACAATCTGAACGCGATTTTCAAAGAATTCGACGTTTCGTCTGCCGGTGTTGCTTTCCGCTCGATCAAGCGAGCAAACCCGAAAGCTCTGATGCAGATCATGACAAACAGCAAGCTTTCCAAGCTTCGCGACAGTTTGAAGAAGGTTCTGGATCGGACTTCTGCAATGGCAAGCGAGTAATGCTTGTCCGGGTTCGACACCCACGGACGGGGGTTGAGTCCACAGTCAAGAGCTATGATCCAGAAAAACGGATCATAGCTCTCGATTCTGGGGTCACAATCATTGACACGAGGAAAGAGTGTCAGTATTATCATGAACGTAAGAAAAAATGGTTTCAATGTTTCAAGTGAGGTAATCATGTCCGATACATTCAACACAAAGCCTTATTCGTGGGTTCCTGATTCTGAAGTCGGCAAATATTCGGCTTTGGTCGAAAAGTATCGGAATCTTCCTTCTGGGGCTATCGGTGGTGGTACTATCGAAGTTAACGGTAAAGACACCAAAATCGAATCTCTCAAGACAATCGCGAAGCAGCATGTTCCCTCTGAATGGGAGCGAGAGCTTTCTGATGTTCTTTTCCGGGTTACTGGATTCAGTCAGTTCTTCGGCGCACTTGCATTTCAGTGCAAGTTCTACTGGTCTCTGGATCTCCCGACAGCCGGTGCGATGGCTCTCGGTACGAACTTTTATGTGATAATCAATCCAATCTTCTTCATGGAATACCTCCAGAAAGGCGCATATCGGTCTTTCGCGATTGTTCATGAGGTATGGCATATCTTCTACGAGCACGGGATGCGCGGAGCCGAAGCAGGGTATGACCCGAAGCTTTTCAATGTGGCGTGTGACTACTACATTCATTCGTCAATGGATGCGATCATTCGTAATGGAGCAAAAACCGGATCGGTCGAATTGCTTCCGAAGGATGTATTTGAGATATGCTTTGATCGCAAGTATGATGGATGGACTGAGGACGAGATCTATAAGGATCTCGAAGAAGAACAGAAGAAAAATGGTGGTTCGAAATCTGGTGGATCTGGCGGTGGAAAGAACGGGCAGCAAGCTTTCGATCTTCCTCCTGAATCCAACAGTGGCGATGGCGGATCGTCATCTGCAACGTCTCAAGAGATCGCGTCAACCATTCGAGCCGCAGCCACTCAGGCTCAGATGGGTAAGGGTGTTGGCGATGCTGAAATGGGAATCATCCGAAAGTTCCTCGAAATGAGTGAGCCGAAAGTAGACTGGCGGGATCAGTTCGCCAATTTCTTTGAACGAACTCGCGACGATAAGCCGACATATGCGTACTACAATCGTCGATCCACTGACGAAGTAGTGTTTCCTTCACGTGAAGGTGAAAAGATTCGAGTCGGCTTCGGTGTTGATACGTCTGGTTCTATGTCGGATTCCGATTTGACCGAAGCAATGACCGAACTACACGGCATTGTTGATCAAATCGGCAACTGGCAGATCGACGTGGCTTCATGTGACAGCAAGGCGTTTATGCTGGCGCAACTTTCATCTGAAAACGAGGACGATCCGACCGCAGTATCGCTGAAGGGTGGCGGTGGTACAGTGATGTCCCATATGGTAGAATTGTTCCAACAGGAATGGGGCGATGATGCCTATAACGTCATTGTCATCTTCACTGACGGATATCTGTCGCACGGCGACATCCTAAACGTCTACGAACATGAGATTCCCCTCATTGTCGTGGTTACTCGGAATGGCTCCATTCCCGAGTGGCTGAAAGACGAAGTCACCGTAATTCAAGTAAACTGATAAACGCTCGTTGAGGGCGTAGGAGAAAGTATGAAAGCTTTTGCCTTTGTTTCATTGATCTTCTTCGCTCTAAACGCAAACGCGTTCGAGCGGGAAGAGGTTCACGTCGCTCTTGGTGGTTGGAGCCGTCATGTAGTCAGCGAAAACATTACGAATGAAACTCATAACATCGTCGCAGTGGAGTACGGTAGTGTAGCCGCTGGATACTTCAAAAACTCTTTCGGACGTGATTCTTTTTTCATTGCAAGACATTGGCGCTACACTATCATGGAGAACGTTGACGTAACGGCCTCCATTGGTGTAAACTACGGATATCGTGGATGCTATGGCGACTTCAGGGACGAACAAACGCCCTGTCTGCATGGTCATATCGGGATCGGTTATACGAAGTATATGATCGAACCTACGATAAAGCTTTTCGGAGACGCCATCGTATTCTCACCAGAAGTGAGGTTCTAAATGCGTCGTATCAGAAAAGTTACAGAAATTCGTATCTATCTGGCCGTGATTGTGATCTACACAGTCATGCTCGTTATCATTTTCGCTTGAGGTGTCGTTATGAAAAAGTTACTTGTTGTCGCAATGCTGGCTATGTTGGTTGGTTGTTCTGATTCTTCCCGTCTGTACTTCAGCGAGATTGAACCAGCCTTATCAACCTGTATGCTTCACGGTGGTGTGACTTACATTGATGTTGCTTTTACTCCTATCAGTGACGCGTTCTCCGGTGGGATGTTGTTTTCCCCTAATAAAGAAACGAACTACGAAACCAGACAATGACGACTTACGTCATCGGGGTGAAGTGTTCAAACGGCGGGTATTTCAAAAATTCAGACATGCGTCGGAACTGGAAAGAGAAGTCGAAGGAAGATCTGGAAGCTTTCAAGATCCAAATCAACGAAAGTATGAAGGAGTGGCATTTTGGAAAATACAAAAAACAGTTGTAAGACTTCAACGTTGAAGTCAGTTCTCTCTTTCGTCGGATTCTGTATCCTCTGGTCACTGGTGTTCATGATTTAGGAGCAACCATGCAAAACAAAACATTTTTCACTTCAGACCTCCACTATTTTCATAAGAACATCTGCAAGTTCACTGACAGACCGTGGAAGCAAGAAGAGAATGAAGAAAAGCTGATCGAGCTTTGGAACTCGCAAGTTAGTTCTGGAGACACCGTGTGGCATCTCGGCGATTTTTTCTTTGTCAACTCCAGCACAACTGGAATGGAGATGGCAATGAAAGTCATCCGTCGGCTGAACGGAAACATCCGCTGCATTCTCGGTAACCATGACAACGAGCGTATGTTTGACTCTCTGAAACAGATGAGTAGCAAGATTGTCTCGGTTGATCGTTTGAAGGAGATCAAGATCGGACAAGGACAGAACCGCAAGAAACTTGTCATGTGCCACTACCCGATGCTGACTTTCAACCAAAGTCATCGCGGAGCAATCATGATACATGGTCATGAGCATGGAAGAATCCACGCTCCGGGGAAAGTGATCGATGTTGGTCTTGACGGTTCGAAAGAGCGGCTCGGAGACCATCGGTTCTGGACGGAAGATGACATCCTGTGTTATGCTTCAAAACTCGAAGCAAACATTCCACTTGGACGAGAAAATCGGTAGGTGACAAATGATTCAAGTAGAGCGGAGTACAAACCGGATTTCTGTGTTTACGACTATCTGGTATGGGAACCCGGTTGAGGTTCTTTCCTTCATGAAAAACATGGGCGAGTGGACAGTCGCTACTTCAATTGCACTTCCGTCTGATCTGGAGAAGGCAGAAAAAGTAAAGGCTGCTTATGATTGTGGGTTTGAAGAGATTCGAAAAGTTATCGAAGAAGAGAGAGGGGGATAAAGATGATTGATGGAATCAAAAAGCAATTGGTTGAAGCTACAGAATCCAATCATCGGATTCTGGATTCTCTTTACTGCTCCCAGATCGTAATCTTCACGAACGCGGTTGCAGATGCGATCATTCAAAAAACGAAAGGTATCTCGCCATCAGACGCGGCATTGATTGCATTGTCATTGCCGACGATTGACTTTGGGATGTCTTTTATAGAGGATGACAGTCTGACCGAAGAAGTAACAAAATTCGCGGGTTCTCTTGTGGACTGCTTGATTCGAATCCATGATGAGATTATCGGAAGCGAATTCTACAACCCAGATCTGATGAAAGAGATCGCAAAAAAGTTCAAAATCTGACGAGGTAATCATGAAGATCATTTCAAAGTTTCGAGACTATTACGATATCGGCGCATCGATGGGTGTTGATGAGACCATTGTCTATGTCAGGAACCTTGAAATGATCGAACGTCCGAACAAAGATCTACCGACAAGAAACGAATACTACTCCAAGAATAATCGAATAACGCTGCTGGAACATCTGATCGGTGAATCGATGGATAAAAGGAATTTCCGGAACGCATTTGCCGGTGCTATCGATCTCGTTGGGTTCTGTGGTAAGATATATCCGGTGTACACAGCGGTGTATGATTACGGAAGAGATCTGAGATTCCACTATGAACCGAGTGAAGCGATGATCAAAGACTACCTTAATACGGAGTTCACGTACAACACCAGACGACACTCCAGAAAAGAAATCATAAGAGACGCCGAGAGATTCTTTGATCGATTCCCGAAAGAGTGTCCGGAAATCTTTCATGAGCTAAAAACTCCGGTGTTCGTGATTCCATCTCAGAGAACCCCCATCCATGCTATGTTGAAAGACTGCTACCCTCCAATGCATCCAAGCGACGTTTCTGATGAAGTGTATCTCAACCCGTCACTGAAGGATATCGGGTTCTACAAGGTTGTGGATGCGTATACGGCCTTTCAGGATATCTCGATGTTCATCACCGGGGTGCTCGGTGTAAACCAGATTCCTCCTGTCCAAATATCAGACACCGACATGCGGGATGCTAAGGGATTCGACGACATGAGCTTCAAGAAAGCCCCGACAAAAAGGAAAAAGAAATGAAACTGGTTCCTATTCAAGAATTTTTCGAATCAAGGTTTGAATCTGAACACAGGCGGACGAAACCGGAGACTCTCGAAGATGAGTCAAAGTTTTACAAGGAATTTACGGAATCGGTCAACCGAACCAAAGATATACTCTACGTTGCAAAGTCGTTCGGAGTTACACTGATATCCATAGGTGTGTCGACCGGAAGGATTGAAGGGTGTAAAGAGTTTCCGTTCAATCCAACCGGAAGTCTGTTTTGTAATGGGTACACCGAAGGCGGTCGCCCAATTGCTTGGGAGATAACCGACAAACTCGGATATCGTGGGTGCGGGAACAGAACTCAACACCAACTGGTTCGAACTGATGGCGGACAAGCACCACTGACCGCCTTGTATGAATTTAAGGATGGGGAGTGGTACGCGAATGTTCGTTGGTAAGTTGATTCGGTTTCTTTTCCCTGAATTTCGTGTTACTGTATACCGTAACGGCGTTCAGGTTTACAAAGGAAAGTCGAAGAAGATTGGAAAGGCGACGTTCGAACACGAGTGTCGAAAATGTGCAATCGCGGGAGGCGGCAAAGTCCAAATGATCTCTAAGCGCGGTTCTATAGTCAGAACAGAGAAACGGTGCAATTATGGTTAACGTAACATTCAATAGCCGAGGGAGCGCAATCGATCTTCTTCGAGACAACGATTTGTCCGATCAAGACCGACTCATCATCATCTCTATCAACACAACGGAAGACGACGCTGATGAGATGATGGGACTCATGGCATCCGCAAACGCTTCAGGGTTCACGCTCGTCTTCAAAGATGATGAAGAAGGAATGACAGTAGAGGACGCGAACTTCCTAGTTACGGAGGTTGTAGATGCGATTGTGGACGAGAACGTTAAAGACTTCTACGTTCATTGTGACGCCGGTATATCCCGGTCTGGGGCTGTTGCAAAGTTCATCAATGACTATTATGGGGTCGGAGAGCAGCACCCGATTCTCGGTCGTTACAGGATCTATAACAAGCACGTTTATAGGATGCTTGTTAGTGCGCATGACGCAATCATGTCGGAAGACTAATCAGAATACAAACCAAAGAAGAGAAATCGCGGGCATTCCATTCTTTCTCATTGAACGAGGACTTACAGAAATGACACTTTTACTTTTCATCTTCACTTTGTTCATCCCTTCACTCATTTTTTGGCTTTCGGTGTCGAAGGTACTCGACACACATCGCAGTGATGGCGATGCGTACAAGCACATGCTCGCCATCCGAGACGCCATATTCCGATATAAAGATGAACACTCTAGTCAGGCAGACTAAGCAACGATTTGAGGTCGGATGGTATGGATTATAGTTACCCGCAGACACAATGGGCATTTATGCCAGAATCAAACTCGGCGGTCAGTCCAAATTACAAAAACGGATTGATTGACCTGATGTTAAAGTGCGAAGTAACAACAACCGATCCAAATCTAATACGGACGTTGACGTCAAAGAAATTACGATTGGATTACATCAAAGTCCACGATGATTGCTATATTGTCAACGCGTATGTAGTAATTTGTGAGATGAAACCATACGACATAACTGAAGGGTGTAGTCGTGTGGAATTAAGAGCAGAGCTTCAGTTTGAGAGAACAGCCGATAGAACGGAGTATGCAATGTGGGTACTTTAAGGTTGACGAAAGACGACTATGAGAATCCGAAGATACGAATATCTTCAGCGTTCAAGTGCAGTAATAATGATTTGATATTCTACATAGAAATATCTCCGTACTTCAGTATAAAAGACGCTCCGTGTGATCTGTCTGTTTATATCGGAAAGATCATAAACTCTATGTACGACCTTTCTGACAAGGGATACCCGGAAAAGAAGCGTTACAAGGGTAATAAGGCGAGGTCTCTTTTTAACCTCAATACATACCTTATTACTATCAACTTGAAAAACCGAAAAGGCCCGTTATATGCAAAACCATCCCCAAGAGAGTTGGGTGACTTGTTTCTGGCTGCGTACGCGGAGATTGCGCTATGAGTAACAACGATAAAATCAAAATCCATGTATCAAAAAGCAGCGTAGAATTCTACGTAGAACCCAGTTCGTTTGATAGGGTCGTTCGGTGTAGGGCTGTATTGGAGTTGAAATCTCGGGTAGATCCGTTCGGGTTTATGGGGGATTACGATATGGAACTCATTTACAAAATGGCGAAAGAACTTTCCGAAATCGACGCAGAAGAACTCAAAAAGCATCTTATAGAGTCTTTTGTGAACGAAATGATCAAAGATCTTTGACTTTCACCTTAAACTGCATTATCATTCACGAACACTCAATAAAGAGGAATAACAATGGATCAATTCAAACGATTCAGCAACGCAGTCGACGCACGTGTTTCTCATATCCTGAAAAAAGGAACCGCATTTCGCGTTGACGTTACTCGCGATGAACTCTGGGAAGTTTATCTTTCTGCGTTTCCGGAAGGAACCAATCCGATGTTCCGTGAACGCACCGAACACGATTGTAACTGCTGCAAACACTTCGTTCGAAACATCGGCGACATGGTTGTTGTCGATAACGGCAAACTGCTTACGATCTGGGATGTAAAGACTGGCGATTTCTATGAAGAAGTTGCGAAGAAGATGAACGAGTACGTTCTCAGCAAGCCAATTGCGAACCTTTACTTCTGCCATGACAGCATCGTCGGCGCTGCCGGATTATCAATCGTTAAAGACGAAGATTCTGGTACTGAATTCCGATTCACGCACTTCAGTCACAAACTGCCAAGTCGTCTGGTGAATGCAGATCCGGGGTCTGTGACTGGAAACGTCCGGGAAACGAAGTCTGTACTGAAACGCAGTCTGGAAGAGATCAGCAAAGAATCTGTCGAGCTGGTTCTTGAATTAATCGACCAGAATTCTCTGTATCGAGGTCAAGAGCACAAGCCGACTCTGGAAACCCTGTCTCGGTTGCAGGCTGAGTACGGAAAGCTTCGGTCACGAGTGAAGAAAGATATCTTCCTTTGGGAGAATGCCGTTAAGATGGGCGGCTCTGCTCGGATCCGGAATACTGTCATCGGAACGCTTCTGGTTGATCTGAGTGATGGTGTTGATCTGGAAACAGCCGTAAAGGCGTTCGAGACCAAAGTGGCACCGGAGAATTATCGCCGTCCGACTGCTCTGATCACGAAAGGAATGATCAAGGAAGCTGAAAAAACGGTGACACGGCTGGGGATGGAGGAATCTCTCAACCGTCGGTTTGCAACGGCAGAAGACCTGACAATCAACAACGTGTTGTTTGCAGATCGATCCGTCAAACCTGCGATGGGAGGCGGGATCTTTGAAGAACTCGCAAGCACCGCTGTCAAGAAACAGTCTTTCGATAAGATCGAAGAAGTTTCGATTGATCATTTTCTGGAGTCGATCCTTCCAAAGGCAGAATCTGTTGAGGTCATGGTTGAAAACAAACATGAAAACAACCTGATGAGCCTGATCGCCCCGGTGGATAAGACGTCTCCGTGTATGTTTAAGTGGGATAACAACTTCTCATGGTCGTATAACGGTGAAGTTGCAGACTCCATCAAAGAGCGAGTGAAGAAGGCCGGTGGTAAGGTCGATGGGTATCTCCGTTGTTCTCTGTCGTGGGACAACAAAGATGACCTCGATCTTCATGTGATTGAGCCAAGTGGCAATGAAATCTACTTCGGTGATGAATTGAACCGAAAAACACGTGGCAATCTTGACGTCGATGCGAACGCTTCGTTCACTGTTCCGAGTCCTGTAGAGAATATCACATGGCCTGAACGCAGTAAGATGGAGACAGGGCGATACGTCGTCGTGGTTCATCAGTTCCGTCAACGGGAGAAGAAAGACTACGGGTTCTCCGTTGAGATTGAATGTAATGGTGAAACTTTTACATTCAGTTACGATCAGGAGCTGAAAGGTCGTATCAAGGTAGCAGAGTTCGACTTCAACCACCGTACCGGTGAAATGAAGATGATCAGCAACCTTCAGTCGAGCCAGAAGCCGAAGGATTTCTGGGGCATTCGGTCAAATGACTTCCGAAAGGTTTCTATGGTGATGAATTCTCCGAACTACTGGGACGGTCAGAAGGGGATCGGCAACCGACATACCTTCTTCATTCTGGAAGGCTGTAAGAACCCTGAAGACGCTCGCGGATTCTACAATGAGTTCCTGAGTGTTGACCTTAACAAACACCGTAAAGTGTTTGAGGTTCTAGGATCTCGCCTGAAGGCGAAACACTCCGAAGATCAGCTTAGTGGTTTGGGCTTTTCTTCTACGAAGAAAGATGCTATCATCTGTCGTGTGAGTGGTAAGTTCAACCGTACAATCAAAGTGAAATTTTAAGGAGCAATAAAATGAGTGACATTTTCCTGAAAGCAGCACAGAAGAAGATCCGCTTCGCAACTCAGAAAGGACTTCTGACTACCGAAGACCTGTTCGACATTCCGATGAAGGGTAAGACTTCTCTTCAGAGTGTTGCTTCTGATCTGTATTCTGAGATCAAAGAATCCGGGGAGATTTCTTTCGTCGACGACACCCCATCAACAGACAGCACTCTGAACCTGAAGATGGATGTCGTAAAGGAAGTGATCCGAATTCGTAAGGATCAGGAAGCTTCCCGTCTGAAAGCAGCGGAAACTCGTCAGAAGAACCAGCTGATCGACCAGATCATTGCTGAGAAGCAAAACGAGGAACTGCGCAACATGCCAATCGAAGAGCTGGTTAAACTCCGCAAGGGAGACTAAAGCCAGTCAGTGTATCCCGGATAATTCCGGGATCACACTGTAAAGGGGTTTTACGAGACTCCTTTGCAGTGTGATGATCTCCACGCCGAGCTTCTCGGTAGTAGAAGGGTAGGTTCGACTACTATGACATAAGCGCGGACGACTTCTCGTGGAGGGTGGCTAGTTCGAAGGTTCGACTCCTTCCATCACACGCCATATTAACCGGCCACTGGCTTTGATGTGCTGTTGACTCTGCAAGGGAGACGAGGTAGCATCTTAACTGAGTAGCGACAATCATTCGATGGTGTCCCGGTTCGATCCCGAATGTGCCGGTTAACTTGAAATCTAAAACGCAATTGAGGCATCGAAACAATCATGAAGCAGAGCTTCGATGAAATTCGTAAGATGGTCATGGATGAAGTTGACGACGATGTGGTCGCGAGAAAACTGATAGCCAAAATCAAGCTATCTGAAGAGTTGGTTAGCGAGCGTGAATGGAATCTCGAAGACCAGCTGTTGAAAATCAAGACTGAGGGTAATCAGAATGAGCGAAAGTGAAGAGATTCTCGGCCTTCCATGGATGTTTAAACAATGCGGAAAGTACATCGGAAACGAACCGTATACCCTTTGTTGTGATGATGAATACGGAACAACGTCATCCAGTATAAAGGACTCGAATGGGAATGTTGTTTGTATCGTACCAGAAGCAATCGGATTTGACGACATCTACAACAATCGTCAGGAGCGTCTGGAGTACATTGTAAGGGCTGCAAACAACCACCATCAGTTGGTTGCTACGGTTAAGGAAGTCGTAGAACGGCTGAGAGATCCGGATCCTGATACCGATGCTATATGCAAGATGATCGAAGATTGTCTGGACGAGATTGGTTATGAGTAACAACAGACTGGTTCTGCGTGGTAGCTGGGTTTCTGTTGTTGACAGATTCAATGGAACTCGTATCGCTAGTATATATCATGAGTCTGCATTAATCTCAGAAGTAACGCCAGAAACAAGAATTGCAGCCTTTATTGGCAGGGTTCTTTCATTGGACGTCGGAAAGAGTGTGACCAATGGGAGTCTCGTTGTAGAGCGAAGAACTGAGAAGCTGTTTGAGTTCACTGAGAAGAACTTCGGAGCATCCGACATATCGTTCGCCTTTGATATTAAGGATGTGATAGATCTTCTTGTTCAGTGTGCAATCCGAATGGGATCGTAAAATTTTCAAATTTTCTTCAAATTTTGGTTGACACGAACACTAACTAGAGCTTATAATTTTCAAACGTTGATCTTAGGAAGCAGACAAGGCATGGCATAAGTCTTCTGAATCGAATCAACGAAAAAATTCGAAAAAGGTGTTGACAATGGAGTGAGCCTTTAATAGAATAGATTACGCAGTCGGGGGAACCCGGCGGTGAAACCCTCCGAGATCACCGGAGGTAAAATTGGAGTCTTACATACGGGCTTCATAAATGATTGCTTAGGCGGTTGTTTATAGTGAGGGCACTAGGGAGGTTAGAAGTCGTTGGCTGAGTTACTCCCAACAACGGTGTCGGATTGGTAGTTGTGTTGGCGCACAAAGCCGATCCAGTATAAAGGGTGTTTAAGAGCCAACCGCCAAGTTGGTTTCTGGACTTCCTTACCCAGTTAAGGTAACGGTTCTGGGAAGTATGACTAACATTCGATCATGCTATCATCGTAGGGATGAATATTGTGATCCCCGAATACTCGTTACAAGCGTATACTCGAAAGCGTTTAATGGATCGGCCTGAAAGGGTCGTTTCATCCCGAAAGGGGTCTGGGTTGGCATATCGGGGTATGTTCGGCTCAGACAGGTGGAAAATCGACGGACGGCCATCCGGATGATTGAAGCCTATTAGAGTAGCGTGTTTGGTTACTGGTCTGCGACCTTGAGAGGCGGATCTAACGAAGATGGTGAACGTGCTAATCACACGGTTTAGGCAGGAAGAACCCGTCACCATAAAATTGGAGCGAAGCCTGATGTCTCCATTCATAGATGACAGAGCCAATTGTGGCTATCTAAATAGAGAGAATAGGCAGAACGATCCCTTAGAGCCAAACCCGGAAAGGGTTGGATTGGGATCTAAACCGGAGATTCGACCGTAGCCGTGAAAGCGGAGCGTGAAAAGGCCGGGGAGCAAAGAAACTTGGGAAGCTGTGGGTGGATTACCAAGAAAGTAGTACAATAGGAACGAGCTGCATTTGATAGTAACGAGTAATACCGGCTACTTGTACGTTACGTTGAATGCGAAACCCAACACCTGAATTGCCGGAACTGGTATACGGGGGTGTGGCCTAAGCCGATATGAATGGGTCGTGTAATACTAATAAGCGACTCTGCACTCATGGCGAAAGCTACCTTTCTACTGACAGTGCAACGTAATGTAGATATGGAGGTTCGAGTCCTTCATTCAGGTAAAATTTTAGATGCCTTTGGTGCGGTTAACGGTATGCCGGAATTCGCTTCGCGTTTTCGATCTAGGTTCGACTCCTAGTCAGAGGTATCTAAAATTTTTCAGTAGGTCTAAATTTTGATAGTTTTTCAACACTAACTAAGGGAATACTCAGAGAATTTAAGTATGTTTACTATGAACTCCAACACAAAAGCACAACCGGCAAAGGGATATCATAATCCCGCGATGTCGCTCGGCTTTAATATTTGGAGTGATCGCGAGGTAGAGATTAAGGGCTTCTAGCGTACGTAGAGTAAACACACGTAAGTTTTCTGAAAGCCCTTCAAACAAGAAGGGTTTTCTCGTTTTAGGAAGTTGAAAAAGTTTTGCGGGTATAGCTCAGTTGGTAGAGCGGGAGGCTTCCACCCTCCGTGGATCGGTTCGAGACCGATTACCCGCTCCAATTTTTGACCATTAGTGTCGCGTTCTTTAACATTGTTGGAAAGTTTTGTGGGTTAGCTCAGTTGGTAGAGCAGTAGGTTCATATCCTATAGGTCGCTGGTTCGAGTCCAGCACCCACAACCATGCGGGAGTAGGCGAATTGGCATAGCCGTCGGATTTAGGTTCCGAAGTTTGTGAGTTCGAGTCTCACCTCCCGTACCATTTTTAGGTGAGTTGGCAGAGTTGGTAATGCAGCGGCCTGCTAAGTCGTACATCCCGAAAGGGGTGCGTAGGTTCGAGTCCTACACTCACCGCCAAAATAAGAAATTAAGTTTGATCTTTGTATAGGATCATGGTAGAATTTCAAACTTCTATCACTATACAATGGCTCCTTAGCTCAGATGGTTAGAGCACCCGCCTGTCACGCGGAAGGTCACCGGTTCGATCCCGGTAGGAGTCGCCAATTATGTCCCTTTCGTCTAGCGGTTAGGACGCTGCCCTTTCAAGGCGGTAACACCGGTTCGAATCCGGTAAGGGATACCATCATGGAACTGTAACTCAGCTGGTAGAGTGCTTGATTGAAGATCTTGTGGTCGCTGGTTCGATCCCAGCCGGTTCCACCAAACGCGTCCCATCAGGCGTAAACTGATGGGTTTTGATTAGGGATCTGACCAATATCGAGTTGAAGACTTGAGGGGTCGGAGTCGATTAGATACCCAAGTCCGATCAGATCTCTATTCAAAGGTAAGTTTATTGGCGTGTAGCTCAGTTGGTAGAGCAGCTCCCTGTTAAGGAGACGGTCACAGGTTCGAGCCCTGTTTCGCCAGCCAATTTATGCTCTGGGCTCTTGGGGGCAGGCGAGGCTCCAAACTTCGCCGTGCAGGGTTCGAATCCTTGACAGAGTGCCACATTGCAGGTAAAATCCTCAAAGAACTGAGCGGAAGTGTCGATTCGCGACAGACTGCCAATGTCTCAGTTCAGGGTTCGGGATTTCTTGGTTTGAGACACCAACCTGCATTTAATTTTGGAAGGGTAAGCCGAAAGAGTCTGGGTAGCGGCAGCGGTCTTGAAAACCGAGGGTTTACGTGAGTAGACGTCAGGGTTCGAATCCCTGTCCTTCCGCCAATTTAAGTATACATTGATCCTGCCTTTACTGGGCGTGTGTTGTGGTTGGTTGGCACTGACCTATACGAATCGCTTGGATTGCCATAGAGGCAGGATCAATGTATACTCGGGATGATAGCTCAACTGGGAGAGCAGGGTCTTTGCAAGGCTCAGGTTCAGGGTTCGAGTCCCTGTCGTTCCACCATTTAATACCCCTGTATGCCCTCTGGCTACGAACCAGTAGAAAGGCTAACTGGACACATGTGGGTTCGATTCCTACCGGGGGTGCCAACATCGGAGTATAGCGCAGTCTGGTAGCGCATCTGCTTTGGGAGCAGAGGGTCGTAGGTTCGAGTCCTACTACTCCGACCAAAATTCTTGTTGACATCGAAACTCTATTGTGAAATAATTCAATCTCACTAGAACTTCTGGGAGATGTCATGAAAAACAAAGTTTCCTATGAATGGGTTGTCGAGCAGGTGGACGAACATGGTGATATTCAAGACACCTACAAAGTCGACAGTTATTCAGAAGCTCTGATGGAAGAGAAGGATTATCATCGGAAAGACATCGCACTGGTACGCGACCGTTATAACGAGGAAGTCGGAGTTATTGAACGTGGGTATGTTTATGTGAACTCCAAGTCAGAGATTTCGACCCAGTTTTGTTCTGGTCAGAAAGTACCACAGCGGTATATCGACGAAGTAGATGGTGTTAGAAATGAAACCGTTTAAGTGTGTGGTTGGATTCCATAAGTATAAAAAGCTTCGGATCGACCCCAGTCACCCGTATCGGTCTCTACTGAGAGTTACGAAATACAAAGTTTGTGAGCGGTGCGGTCGTAAGAAAGAAATGAGTGAAGAAGAACTTACATCACTACATCGATTGGTTTTTGATTTTGTTCGTGTTAACGACAAACGTTTGCGCTAGGATAGTTCAGTTGGTAGAACGTTCGCTTGATAAGCGATTGGTCTCTGGTTCGAATCCAGATCCTAGCACCATTTTGTGACGGCACTCATTTGAGTAATGCCTTATCAAGAAACGCCGGGACTCCGGTGTGGCAGGGTACACGGTTAGTGTGAGTCTTATGCCGTGTGAAGCGTTAAGCGGGATTCCTTGTAAGCTTGAGTCGTCACAATCCACAACCAAAGCAGGAGAGAGTAATGAAGAAGCTTTTCTTTGTAGTACTGGCAGCAGTTGCGATCAGTTTTTCATCAATCGCAGCTGTAAACGCGGGGTGGCTTGACAGTGCAGTGACGATGTCATGGACTACTCGGGATTCCGATGTGAAGTATAAACTGGAGACCCATGGGTTCGATGTTCGCGTCTATGAATGGACGCCTGCTTTCAGCGACGACGTTCGGTGTGTTTTCGTCGCTGGGAACGAGAATGCAACCGGAACAGCATGTTACAGCGTAAAGTAACGTTGTGGTGAAGGTGGCCGATGTTGGTTAAGGCGCAAGGTTGTGACCCTTGTATACGCGAGTTCGATTCTCGTCCTTCACACCAATTCAGTCGGATGGCAGAGTGGCTTATGCGGCGGTTTTACATACCGTTCTACGTGGGTTCGATTCCTACTCCGACTACCAAATTAATAAGGACATAGGGGCGTAGCTCAGTTGGTTAGCAGCAACTGGCTTTTAACCAGTAGGTCGTGAGTTCGAGTCTCACCGCCCCTACCAAATATACCCTAAGCATGGGTGTATACCGAAGTGGCAAGCGTATTAGGCTCGTCGGATCAACGAGTTGGGTAAGCCACGGGAACTGCTTCAAGGAGGTTTGCTTCCGCCTTGTAAAAAACAACGGAGGCGCCAGTTGACAGAGTTCATTCATCAGTGTAGAATGGGTTCTAACGAAATGGTCAACGATCTTGATGCTGGGTTCGATTCCTGCATAGCGCGTTCGAGGGGTGCAAGTCCTGTTTGGAACCATCAAGTGAGTTGGCAAGTCCTAGCCCACGATTATCGAACCTTGCAAGGGTCGTGGGCGAGGGCGGATCTAAAGATGTTATTTGGGAATCGCTTGTTCCTTTGCAATATAGCCCGAAAGATGTTGAGCAAAGGGAGAGGGAACCTGACTCGGCTACAGGTTAAGGTCTGCCCATTCAGGCCAGCAAGCGATTGCCAAATAACATTTGACGCGGGGTGGACTGGAGTTGGTTCCAGCTTGGTCTCATAAGCCAAATGACGGGGGTTCGAATCCCTCTCCCGCTACCATTTTGGGGACGTTTGAGGACGCTGGGTGTATGTTCCTCTCCGGTCTGTAAAACCGGCACAATGACACAACGTTGGTTCGATTCCAACCGGCCCCACCAATTTAAAGTGTCCTTACAGGGTGCGTGGCGGAAACAAAACAACCGCCGAAGCATGGAAAGCGCGCCATGTGACTCTCGTGAATCGGGCAGGCGTACCCTGTAAGGGCATTACCGTTAAACACAACCAAACGAGTAAGCATTATGAGCGTAAACAGTCATCTGAATCTTCTTGGTTATCGTGCGAAAGACAAAGTAACTGGTATCGAAGGGGTTGTCACCACGGTTTCCTTTGACCTTTACGGATGCATTCAGGCTGTGTTGACTATGAAAGCCGATGAGAAAGGCGAGTATAACATGTCGTCATGGATGGATGTAACGCGGCTGGAGGTTATCAGTACTGAACCTGTAATGCAGCTTCCGAATTTCGAATCCGGATACGTTGCAGAGGGAAGGAAAGGATCCGCAGAGAAACCAGCACCATGATAGCGTATCATGCATCGCCGGTACTCATAAGTCGATTCCGGTGTACAGAACAGGGTGTTCATGTTGGATCTCTGGAAAGTGCTCTGGAAGCGGTTGCTCGGAAGATCGGAAGGAACTCTGAGTTTTTCCTTCACAGAGTAGAAGTTGATACGAGTCGGTTTGTAGAGGAAATTGATCACGGTTATGACTGGCGGTCTGTTTTCGAAAAAGAGGTTGACTCGGTTAACGGATACGTGTACTCTAACAGATATGAACCTTCGAGTGAGCCGAGTTGCGTGACTTGGAAGCCCGAAGAAACATTGAAAATACTCGACGTTTCAAAGAAAACGTTGAACGATTTCAGAAAGAAGGGGTAGTGCCCTTCGAGTAAGACGCATCGCCTATGTGGTGTATTGGAGCAAACTGGCTGGACTCGCCCAACACTAGGGAAGGAGACAACCGGGAGACAAGGTTCGAGTCCTTGACTGGCGATGCGATAAACAACTTGAAAACCTGCAATCGGCCTTTTTGTCTTCTAGCTTTAGCCGAACCACAGGGTAGGGAGGATTTGCGGTTCACTCCCACATTTTGATAGGGTGTAGCCAAGTTGGTAAGGCACCAGATTTTGATTCTGGTAATCCTCGGTTCGAGTCCGAGCACCCTTTCCATATCACTGTGGCAGAGTTGGTTATGCGTGCGGTTGCAACCCGTAATACATCGGTTCGAGTCCGGTCAGTGATTCCATTACATAACTACGGTGACAATGATGATTGTGGTGATTCTGTTATTTGTTTCGATTTGCTGTGTAGCTAATTTGATAGCAATCATACCAGAAGTGATATTCAACACCATGTCAGTTAAAGCGGTTGTTGCTCGTTGTTTGTTTTATGTTGCGATGAGTTTCTGTTCAGTTGGAGCAGTGTACTACATCATATTTTTTAAGCCCGTGTAGCTCAGTTGGTTAGAGCAATCGCCTTGTAAGCGATAGGTCGCAGGTTCGAATCCATGCCATGGGCACCATTTTATGGGTGATAAGGTCTGACATCACAGTCATCAGCGCGTTGGTGGTTTGTGAGAAGTGGTTGACTGGAGGGACGCCGGAAATGCGCTTCTGATGTTCTGGTGAGTTCGATTCTCACATCACTCTCGTATTGACATCTACTGCAATCCCCTTTAGAATCCGATATTAGGATTTTAAAGGGGATTTTTTTATGTTCAAGAAATTTTACACTGCCAACTTGGTTCGTAACGGAGTTCCTGTTGGATATGCTATCGCAAGAGTATGGTTCTTTCAAAGTGCTTGGACGGCGACTAATAAGATCGACCGGGCTGCATGGGACTATAACGCGGATGCAATTGACATAAGGAGATTAAAATGAATCAAGATAACGCGAAACTCAAGGCGACAGTCACTGAACTTCTCGATATTCTGAATACGAAAGAAGAATCGCCTAATGGCGGGAGCTTCCACCCGGTTAAAATATCTTCCTGTCGTGTAGGGCTCTCAGATCGTCTACAGGAGGTTTTAAATGAGCTGGAGCTTGGTGTCGACTATCATAAGAACTCCTGAAATACGCGAGTATAAGGGAGTTCGTTACGCGTTTATAGACGAGACATCTTTTGCTTACTTGGACAGCAAAAGGGGCTGGAGATATGTGGATCTTTCGTGCTATAATGGGCTAACAGTTGAACAATGGATTCAAACAAGAGGAATTTCAAATGATCGAACTCAATGAGAAGTGGGCTATTGAAGTAGGCCCGAGAGAACACGACTTCATTTTGGTTGAGCGTAAGGTCGGAAAGACTCGTGATGGCGATGATAAGATCACTGAGTCAAGGACGTTTCATCCTTCATACGAGGCAATTGCCACCAAGCTGATGAAGCGAGAGTGTATGAATGCGATGGAAGCAGCACAGAATCTCAACCAGCTGATCGACGCAGTGAAGCAAGCAGAAGCGGAGATCACTAAAACTATCCGGGGTCGGTGATGCTATCCTTTATGACGCCTGCAAGATGCAGAAGGTGGAAGATCCAGAAGTATTTAACACCAGACTTCATCATGTGTATATTCTTTAATCGGCGACTCAAAAGGATATCAAAAGACAAAGAGACCATGATGATTCTCTATTGTATGTTGTGCGAGATCAGGAAGTTGATATCGGAAGGAAGAATAGATGATTTTTACGAAAGTAATATGCAGAAAATCATTGTCATTGGTCGGCTAGTGGTGCATATATGGTATGGGAACCACCCATATGCCGACGGTTCGATCACCGTTTTTAGGACTAGCGGTGCTTTGAAAGCAATTCCGAATCCACTACTAGGCGATAGAGAATTATATCCGGATTATCCTACTCTGAGGGCTGTTAGAAAAGTCATTAAAGAAACCTCGGCGTTGAATAATAAAGGGTATCTGAGATTCCACGAACATTTCTTCAATAAAAGGTTTGAAGCAATAGAAGACAGCAACGAACTCAAACAAGCATTGGAAGAAGCTTTCATCATGAATGAACTGAAGGATTTGTAAAATGGATCTTAACGACCAGACGATATTCACGAACCGGAGAAAGAAGTTCTTCAGGAGAATGCGCTGGTACAATCTCGCATACAACATAGCACTCCCCGGATTGATAACTTCAAATCGGTTTATGATGCGGTTTGGTGGTTCCGAAGAAATGTTCAAGGCATTCTGTATCATTGATGAGATCAGACGGCTAGACATGGATGATATGAGAAGAGCCGGGATTTGTTTTGGAACTCCACATGAGGCGTTCTTCAAAATCGGAGGTCTCATTGTGGGGATCCATCAAGACTATTTGTCTGGAACTCAGTGCTCACTTTCATTCATGTACTATAGAGAAGATCTTACATACGAAAAACCAGTAGCGGCGTTCAAAGTCAAGCCGACGTATTGGATGACGATCATGGTCGGTGAATTGTATAGTAAGTTTCTAAACTCTTACGATAAGTTCCATTCGGAGAGTTTGTATTCGCAATTCTTTTATCATCAGTACTTGGCGCACATGGATCACTCGTGTCTTGATTTGGAATTAACATTCGATCACGATTATGTTACGATGAGCGACATTGATCATTCATTTATAAAACTGAGACTGGAGCTACTATAATGGCAGCAAGAAACGACATAACTGGAGACAGTATTAAAACACGGGCAGGAAGTTCTTCCTATCAGGCATACAGCGAAAACTACGACAGAATATTTGGTAAGAAGAAAACCGAAGAAACATCGACGTTGACATTTGAAGAGCTTTGCTGTGAAATACGCAGAACGGTTAACACTTCTCTGACTGATTCAGAGATTCTTCAAATCGCAAACAAGGTGAGGAAGTGGGATGAAAGCAAAAGCTAAAATCATCGGTCTGGATCCGGAGAATCATTCCTACGAGGTTGACGTCATCAAGACGTTCGATTACAATGGTCGTGAGTGGATGGTTCATCTGGGACACAACAAGCTGATGCCGATGCTTGTTGTCGGGGATCACAAAACCGGACATCCAGTAAACAAGCGGTTTCTTCAGGTAAAGCAGGAAGTCACAGATCAAATTGTTGATGACTTCGTAGAGTTGACAAAAGAATGCATCACCGAAGAAACCGTAACCAACGTATCGAAGATGAAGGTTATAAACGATGGCGGACAAGATTGAAGAACTCATCGAGTTGTGCAAGCGTGCTAACATGGATGTTAACGTAACTGCCGAAGGAGACATTATCGTCTTAGACGGTACTACGGAAAGACAGACAGCCGTATCGTCAATTCAAGAACTCATCGAAGTGGCGGACGCTTTGACAGAGAACCGCCACAAACTTCAAAACTGGGACTGGGTTTAAGGGAGTGTGATATGAGTAACCGGTATAATTTTAAGAGAAAAACCATTATGGACTATCTCATTGTCGGTCTACTTTATCTGCGGGTTTGGAATAAAAACCAATACCTCAGAAAGAGTGGGTATACGACCGATCTGGATACGTACATACTGCGGTATTTCAGACAGAAAAATCTCAAAATAACATCCACCAAACATGCAACCATAGCGTCTCACGAGAGTAACCTTGACGGGGTTTATATTTTTGGGAAAGTTCGCGCTGGATTTGATGATGACGGCGATCTCCAGAGTATAGATATCGATGGAGTTCCTGCTGACTTATGGGTAGCACCGTCAACAGCCAACTACATTCGTTATAAAGTTGTGAAATCGATAAAGCACATTTCGAATAAAAAAGACGAAGAGCTGAAAGAAAAATTGGAAGCCACCATGGTGGAAAGCGTTCTGGAAATGAGTGGACTCTAACAGATCTGGAGATTGAGACAACTATGATAACTACTAGAATAATCGGGTGGCTTATCATGAAACGCTTGACATTCGCTTTGACTCTTTTATTAACTTTCTTCACAACCGCACTACATGCTGTTGAGCCCTCTTTAGGTTTAGAACTTAAAGGGGGTGCTTTCTTCAACGAAAAGCTCAGATCAGGTTCGTCCGGAAGAGAGCATCAAATGAAACTGACGGATGCTATTATCACTCTCAAAGCAGAAAACCAGCAGTACGGGGCTTTGATAGAAGCATCACTGACCAATGATCAGATCGAAGTAAAGCAAGGAGATATCACCAAAAAAGACATCTACAGGAACTCTGGAACATCTATCTACTATTACGGCAACTCTCAGTTAAGAGAAGCCAAAGTCTTCTACAAACACTCCCAATCAACCACATCATACTTTGGCAGGATGACAACATACGTCGATCCTGTATTCGAATTTGCTCCTTATGCCCCACACGCCGTCATCTACAACTCAGGTATCTTCAATGGATATAGGATCTCGTACGTAGATGGCTTTACAGCCTCTCTGTCTGTCCTTTGGGGTAGGGATCGCCCATGTCTTAGCGGCAACTGCTACCTCAACGGGACACTAGACCCACAAGAGAAAGGAAATAACACGCCCGTAGTGGAAGGATATGTTGGATATGACTTCGGGAGATTGAATATCTATGGCTGGCTTCTCGTCAATAAAACAGGAAGTGCCCCCGGCTCTTTCAACAGCGGAAAGCACAATGATCGTCGGGCTGCTATCGGAGGGTCTGTGGATCTTTATGATGGTGGTGTCAGCCTGTCAATGGACTTTCAATATGTTGATTACTTAGTTGGACTCACTGAAAATGGAGTTCAGGGGGAGCGATCCGGTGTACAGTCATATGACATTCAAAGGAGCGGGTGGTGGGTGTCCCCAGTTCTATCATATGGGCAAACATCACTGAGAGTCACCTACGAAGAACTTGACAGGGCAGATGCCATTGCTTATCAAGAAGTTGCGAAGTTCGACAGAAACCATCCAGTAATGTCGCAGAAAGAGAATCGCTGGATTGCCTCTTTGACACATAGGGTTGACAGCAACTTGGAGTTGGGCTTACACTACACTGTAGAGGAAGTTCCAAACTATCCAGCAGTCGGCGATGAGTTTGGAGCAACATTTTCATTTAAGTGGTGATTATATGAAAAAGCAACTGAAAGAGTGTAGTCCGGAAATGCTGGAACATTCTCTGAAAAGCTGGAAGGCTGTCGTTAACAAGCTTTCCAGCGAACTAGAAGAAGCTAAGGCTATGGTAAATTTGATTGGAGGTGAGCTTCGGTCGCGGAAAAAGTACAAGATCAACATGGATCTTGCGAACAAATTCGGGCTGACCGATGATCAGATTAACGAGATCCAGATCATCGGTGATCGTCTGATGTATGCTCTGGAGAACCCGGATTCGTTTGAAGACATCATCAAAACCGTCCGCCAATTGGAGTTTGAACTGCAATCTGCATGGGGATTCAATCAAGACGAGAGGTTCCATCGATATCAAACAGAGATCAAAGGGTGTACCTGTGGGAAGATGGACAACCAAGATTGGTACTGGGGTACTGGTTTGATGAACGTGGATTTGAATTGCAAGATTCATGGTAAGCTCTATGTCCGTTGACACAGATCCGATAATCGACGGGTTTCTAAGAACGGCTCTGACGGATGACGTCAAAATGCATCCGGTAGTGAACCGTACCGTCGAATCGGTGAACTACAGCAGAAGAACCGTGGAGCTGTGCTATTACATCACCGGAGTGGATGTAACAGCCTCTGTCAATTTTCCAGACACGGGACACATAGTTCTTCTTGATATGGTTGAAAACCTCGCAGAAGGTCTATATCATTACGATGAGAATCAGTTTATTGATTCCCTCAAATGGGTTCTGAAACACTATTCGGCATTCAATAAAGGATCTCTTGATCGCCTTGAAACCGTATTGTCAGTCCTAAGAATGGAGAAAGAACTGTGAGTACTGTGAGAACATTCGATGAAGTGATCGAAGCGGTAGAAGACGCTAACAGATCTCAGTCCGTAAACTCGGTTTCTTCATACCATCACGCTATAGTGTGTATGGAGTATATCCTCAACAAACAAATCGGTGAGATCGGAAGTTCTGAAGTTGCAGTATCCACAACTGCAACGGTCGATCTGATGGATAACCTGTTATTCATGAATGATATCATTGCCAAGGACACCAGCTTCGACGATGTTTTTTCTGCTACATCAATTCTGATGGAATCGATTTATCTCGGGACGACTCCTGCCGTAGAAAGATTTCGAGAAGTCGCCACCCTGATTAAAGAACGACACAGACTGAATACTCTTTGATCAATCCTCTTCAGCAATTTTCACGAATTGCTGAAGTCTTACTGTTTCAAAGTCACCAACGCGCTTTTCGACAACTTTTCTCAATTCTGCGGAAAATTTGTTCATCACATTATCATCCGGGAACCTGCCATCATTGAACTTAGGCAGTAACTCCAGTGCGATTCCGTTTATTGGTGCGATGTGGGGGTTGTGTATTGTTGTCATGAAAGTTTCTGATGCTTTCTTCGCAACAATAATACCGTCGACCTCATGCGTCTCACCATCCATAGAAAGGCTCAAATAAAAGTTTTCGATATCGTCAAATCCGAGTGTATCAGTAACCGCCATGTTCTTTTCAAGATCACCGATCAACTCCATACTCTCGATACGGAATTCCTTCTTTTTCCTGATCTTGGAAAGATTGCTCCCTATCAGAGAATCGAGAAGTTCTAGGTCAACTCCATCACCGCGCATCATACTGACGAATTCTTCATACTGCCCGTAGTTTTGCTCGTCGTACGTATTCCCAGAATGTTGAATCTCTTTCACACGCCCATCAGCCATAATGATCGCGTATTTATCATTTCTGGTATGGATGATGTACACTTCCCCACGTGCATTGTAATCGTCGAAGTAGTTGTCGGATCCTCTGGCCGAGATACACCATTTGGTGTTTGCTCCAAGTCTACACGCTGCGGCTTTGTGTTCTGGTTTGAACACAGTGAAGTTTGATCCCTTATGGATGATCTTGTACGATTCTTTGTTGTCTTTGAAATCCTTTCGCTCTTTGATCATTCTCATGGTAGACACAAGCATTGCACAGAATATGGATACGACTCTATCAACAGACCGCATATCCATATTTCGGTTCAACTGTCCGATCCAGAAACTGGAGTCATTCCCCTGTCTTACTTCCCTGCCGCCCGAGTCAACGAACTTTACTCCACGTTTAACCAGCGTTCTGTAAATTTCGACGACTTCCTGTACGTATTCTTCTGCATCCATCGCCATCGAATTGAATCCAACGGCTTTCGTTGCGGCGTCGACCACTTCTTCGAAGTCACGAACCATTTCTCCAGCAAACCCGACATCCATAGCCGACATCAGAGTGTCTTCCAGAAGACCAAAGTTTTCAAAAAGAATGGTTTGATAAGATTCTTTGATAGATTCTCGAACGATTGATCGGATGTAATCAGAACTCAGCATGAGGTTACCTTATTAGTTTGATGTTATTTATCTTTTCAGTTGACACTACTTCAATAGAGAGTTAAGATGCGGGTACAAACCTCAAAGGAGAAATACTATGGTAGAATTGAAAAGATCCTCTTTTATATATCAACACATCCTCAGCACGTCCGCAAAGGCGGAAATCCGTTCTAATGGGCGTGTGTCGCTGTGCTCGCTGTTTTGGATGGTTGTTGCTGGGTGTCTGATGTGGCTTGCTATTGGTGTACTCATCGCCGCTATCGCTGTCGTGATGTTGTCTCCGCTGTATCAGATAATCGCATATTTCACCAGCCTTCCGTTGATCGTAACGGAGGACGAAGGTGCTGAGATTCTGTTAACCCTCGGGGTTGTCTTTAACGTGGTAGCGGCTGTCGGGATTATCGATTGGATTCTCCAAAAACGTGGAACCACATTTTCTAAGGTTATCGGGTGGGACAAAATCAAGCCCAAAAAGAAAAACAAAGAACCCGGCCTGATTACTTCATACTTAAAAGCAAAAAAAGAGAAGGTGTGTCCGATCATCGAATTCAAAGACGATGAATGATGTTCGGCTGGGGGAGCTTTAACGCTCCCTCACCCTGTTTTTCATGTAGTCTTGTAGTGTATCGTACATAGCAAAATTTGCACCGAAAAGACCCACCAACTTGACGAGAGTCGAATCTGGAACTTCAGACCCATTAACCAGCGATACCGCCTTGATGTAGCGAGAAGCGTTTTTGATCGACGGGGAGTTACTCACCAAGCGGTCTTCCATGAAATCAGATGCGTCTGGTCTTCCATAATCATCCCCATCGTACGCGAACGTATCAAACGCCCCACCAGAGAAGTTTGAAGACAGTGCCCGCCCGTCCATCTGCATTACAACAAACGCATCTTCCCTTGGGTTGAACGATTCTTCATCCAGCTCATGATCTCTCATGTCATTGAGGTATCTTAGGAAGTCATTAGTTCTATTCCTAGAGAACGACATGTAGAAGTTTCCTTTGTTCAGGGGGTCTTTTGACAACCGGATCTCGTTGGTGTTCATTATCTGAACGAATGACTTCAAACTTGTCGCATGAAAGAGAACGGGAGAAAGACCTTCGTACAGCTTGTCGTTCTCTTTCTTCTTTTTCTTTTTCTTCTTAGGACGAACGAACGGGGTGTTTGGAAGATTGGCGATTGTCGTCATCGTCGAGTCTTCTGAAAAAATGTCGGTTACTTTCATTGTTTCCTCTTTAACATCATCTGTGGATGATAATTACTTTATTTCTCTGTATTTGCTTCTTACAACCGTAGCGCCGACTCTTTTAGCCCATTCCATGATTGGGCTCTTTCTTCCAAGCTCTTCCGTCTCAATTGTCCGGAGATGGGTATCCCCGATCACAACAGCGACCCGATTGTATTTCCTGAAGTAACGTTTTAGATGATTGATCATAGAACGTTCTCTTGATTTGAATTGAGCCTTCATGTTGTCAAACTTTCCGACCTCCTTCTCCAATGGGAGAACTTTTACGTCGGGGAGATGTCGCTTGAAGTAGCTTTCTTCTTCCCAATACAATTCATGAGCGATGACGGACGGATTGAAATCAACGATTGCCTGCCGGATGCGAGAAACCTCATCGAATTTAAAATGATTCTCTCCGAATATCACGACTTCCTTTTTAGATTCGAACAATTGGTTTTGTTGTTCAAATATTTCTTCAACTCTCATCACATTGTCCTGATAACTTGATTGAACTGCCTGTCACTCCACACGTACCTTCTTATGTAATCCTCATTGTCCCTCAGAACACTTCGAATTGTTTCTTCGTCGACGAAAGGACGCTTACGTTTCACTGCCATAACAAGATCTTCGAATGTCACGTCGTCGCGAGGCTGAACGAGTTTACCATTTATGTTCCTGAAAATCTCAGACTCTTTGTCAACGCCCCCTACACGACTTCCGAACTTATCCATCAGTCCTTCATCCTTGACTCGCTTCAGAAGCTCTCTTGGATGTAATCGTTCGTATGGTTGATTTATCCTTGTAGGATCTGAAGAAACCCAAACTGCCCTGATTGAGTTGCGATTCAAATCTCCGGTGAACAGGGCTTGTCGCTCACCTGAGACGAGTAGCATAGCAGCAACTTCCGGCCTGCTACTGTTTCTAACGAACTCAAATTCCGATTCACTCCAGTTCATCCTTTGGCGGATTCTCTCTTGTTCCCTGTCGGCGTCGTCACCAAAAACTCCACTCATTTGACCCTGACCCGTGAAAGTCCCATTCGGCCATACAGGAGATTCCAAGTCTCGAACTCTGGTGTGGAATTCTATGATGTAACTACCGAAGTCTTTCGCGGTCTTGAGATCAGGGGTGACAAACAGTCCTTTCGGATTGTTGTTTGCTTCATACGAATAACGGCGGTTGGCTCGCATTCCGCCACTGAGACCCTTTGTAACGGCGGTCAATAAAAAGTTAGGGTCATCAGTCCCATGATAGACTCTAATGGTGTCCGAGTCCGACAGTGGACTCTTGTGCCCCGTTCCAATAACGGTTGCTTCGAACAGTTCTTCTACTTTCATCGCGTCTGGTACTCCATGTATTGACTAAAGCAAGTTTTTAGCAACATCCAATTCGTCTTAACAATTGATAAAGGAATAGTGTCCACGATTTTATCAGCAGAAACGTTTTCCCAAGTAGTAGCATAAACGCCAGTGCTGGCTCGTTTTGGTGTCCATCCATCAGAAGGATCGTATTTGATTTTAATGACGCGATCCGCATTGCCGTCTCCACCCGTAGGAATATCGGCAGCATGAATCCTTCCATAAAAACCACCGGCCTTTATCATGCCAGATTTTTTGATATCGGCATACTCTTCATTGGAGATGGTTCGATAGAGGTATTTTACAGGTTCCCCTAGATTCGTCATTAAACGCCCCGAACGGTCTTCAATCTCAAGAGTAATATCATCATACATGCCATCATCGATGCCCTCATAAAGCTCTTCCACTCTCATCAGAATTCCCCAACAATTTTAACCGATCTTTGACTTGGCTCAAGAATAACAACATGACGACCATCTACATACGAATCGTACCCGCCTGCTAAAAGAATATCTCTCTTTATGTCACCACTGATATCAGAAAGTCCGCCGAAATTACCTCTCTCAACGAAAGCGGGAAGTATGGCACTGTCCAACCAACCTTCCTTGTAAGTCGTAAACTTCAAAAGAAGTTCTTTCGCTTTACGAACCATTGATTCGGTGATTTGGTTCTTCTGCATGGAGAAGAAAGGTTTTCTTGGATTGATTTCTACTTTGATAATCCGTCCACCGTACTCACCAGCTTCGACCATGCTAGGGGTAAAGTAAGCACCAGAAACGTTAGTCGCCCTGTTAACAGGCACCGCGTTAACGTCAAACGTCGTGAATTTCTTATTAGTGCCGTGATAGAAAACTCCGGACGTTCTAACGCTTTCGAAAATATCTTCAACTCTCACATTTCACCTCTCTTGCGCATTTCGTCGTGAACCCACTTTCTCAACCCAGATATGCTTTGGATCTTATTCAATCTCATTTCCCGCATTATTTCGTGTCGAGTGTTGTCAGACCCTTTACGCAACAATTCGTTGATCAGGTTGTCGAATTCATTGTATCGCAACGCTTTCTTTAACTTGTTTTCTGAATCATCAAAAAATCTTCCTTTGAATAATCGAACAACAAGATCCCCAACTTCTTCTGCATCTTTGTTCATCCCTCTGTCTGGGATCCTCGGTTCTCCCTCCAGAGAAGATATTACCTTCTCTTCTGACCACGGACGTTGATTTGATGCCATATCTTCTTTTGAATCATAAACCCGAACAGGAATCCCCATCTTCATCGATGTTTGAATGATGAAGGACTCTGTGTCGTCAAATGACCCGAACATACTATACATTTCAACAGCAGTGATGTATTGGGATGCTCTTTTTATAGTCGGGTTCATCGAGTATATCCGATCTTCGCTTTCATCCATAGCGGATTTGTCTCCGAAGAAGCTGACTGGGCTCCCTGTGTAATTTGCGGAAAGTTTACGACCGTCGAGACGAAATATCACTTCGGTTTTTGATGTAAAATCAGACTGCTTTGTCCTTGCTGTAGACATGAAGTAAACGTATTCAGAGTTGCGCCTGCCATTCATTTTAAACTCCCCGGTGGCGAGTTCTGGAATCAGGCGGAACTCATTCCTTTTGAGAATTGACGCTGCGGCCTCTATAGAAGTCCCATGAAATAAAACATTGCTGATTCCTTCGAATATCTCTTCAACTCTCACGTTTGAAACTCCATGAATTGACTCATTCTTGTTTTCCTGAGAAGGACTTCAGTTCTTGCAATTCCTACCGGGATCTTATCCATGATCCGATCCTTGGGGATTTCCTTTCCTGTGACCGCGTATACGCCTGTAGAAGCAGCTTTTGGCTTCCACCCGTCCGAAGGTACGTACTTTATCTTCAGCACCACGTATACGTCGCTGTCGACGATCACAGGGATAGCAGAAGCATGGATCCTTCCATAAAATTTAGAAGGCTTGATGACTCCGCTTTCGACGATGTCTTCGTATTCTTCTTTCGACACGCCACGATACAAATATTTGACCTGTTCATCGTCAAAGTTTAGTAGAAGCCTCCCAGAGTAGACTTCCTTAATCTCCAGTGTAAGATCGTCGTACTCTTGCTCCCCCGGAGTCCATATTTCTTCAATTCTCATCCGATGTACACTCCCATGCCGTCAGGATCACCGTCAACAAAGTTGTCGATTTCTTCAAGAAGTAACTCCTTCTCCCTCTGTGCTTCCTGAACCAGCTGATCGCCGTCAATCTGGGATTCACCGGTTGGAGATGGAAGCGACCCGAACTTGCGGTAAGCGCGACCAAGGATCTGCTTACATTCTGCAATAGTCCAGTTAAGGATCCAGAGGTTATTCTGGTATTCTTCGTCTGTAGACTGTCTGTATACCTCTAAGACCCATTTTCTGTCAACAGACGGGGGATTGAACAGGTAGATCGTATTCGAGCGTCTGTTGAATCTGAAGTTGGGCTCTTCGGCGGTGTACATTTTGTTGTTATCGATGATCTGGCGAGTCATATCGTAGATGTAGAAGAAATCCCCACTCACACCCCCGCCCATTCCATAGGTGAACGTTTCCTGAAAGGATGCCATGGCGAACGGATCTTCCATGGTGAATGCATCGTTGCTCATCGTGATCACACTGACCACATCAGTAATCTCCGCTGGAAGCTGGTATTCATTCTGCCCAGACACAACATCGAGTTGGTAGAATGAGTGATTCAGGTTATCATTCCCCTTCTGTTTCCATGTTTTCTTCGCCATACGGTACGCGGTTTCGATGTCAGGAGTGTCCAACTCCACGTCAACAAGCGTACCACTCAGCATGGTTACGACATCATCAATAAATTCGTTACTCAGATTCACGCTCACGGTAATAGGTCTCCATCAAATTCGTCTAAGAAAGATCGTCTGGTTTCTTCAACACCATCGAAAGGTTCGTTGATGTCTGGGTTTGTTTCTCCGTTATCAATTCCAGTGTCATCAACACCGTCATGACCAACATAGTCATTCGCGTGCTGGTTGTGTTGGTCGACAATGTCATCGAGTTCAGGCCCAATGGAACCAGTGATATCGATTTCACGAGTCTTGCGACTGTCTTCAAGAACACGAAGCTTAACAACAGTGTAAAACTTTTCGAATTCCTGACTGCCATCAACATCAACAACTTCCCACATGGCGTCATGCTTGGGATTTTTGAAGAAAGGAACCTCTATGACATCTCCCTCTACGAGAGAACGACCAAGGTCGTCATAGGAATTTACATGAACCTTTATGATCTGATCAGTTCCGATGGGGTCTATAATCCCAAACTGAGAATAGTCTGTCACTTGTTCTGGAGCAGGCTCGAAATAAATGTTGATTGGCACCGGGTATTTGTCATATGCACGATCAGGAACTTCCATGAACGTCGTTACCTGAATATCATTCAGGCTTGGGTTGACGCTTGCCCTACTACCAAGATACTTGTAAACGTTTGCGATCTTCCACGTCATGGAAGTTGCTTCATATGAAAGTTTCTTCTGGAGTTTTCTGGTTCTTCCACCATAGACTCCGATCTTTGCAGTCTTCATTTCTTGATCCTATTTCGTGCGTTTGCAACAGCCGTCAGTCGATTGAAGCGAGCAATCTTGAAGTAAATTCGACTGTTCTGTTCTTTCTTGTAGACCTGAGTGCTCACAATCTCCAGATCTTCTATCAGCTGCCCAGCAGTATCACCAAGAACGATCAGGCACGGTTTTCTGTCGGAGTCGATAATGCCAGTGCCACGCTTGTCGATAACAGCATCATATTCCAATTTCTGGAACAATTCAGCCCATGTTTCTTTGATCGATTTCAGTCCTTTGGACAGCTTGGCTGCAAACCGGAATGTCAGCTGCCAGATGTGTGCGAAAGCATTTTTAATTGAAAGCTGTCCCGGAACCAGAGTATAAATTTCATCGAGGACTTCTTCATGATCCGGAAACATTCTCAACATCTTCTGGTAGTCCAGTTCGTAATCGTCCATGGTATATTGCTGGACATTCAGTGGTTGCTTTGATCTCTCTCGGTATCTGAACACACGGGCGTACAGTGTACTTTCACGAGACCTACGACCAACCACGTCGTTGATCATGTAAGCAAACACCCCATAAGGACGTAGATTGCCATCGACGGCTCCGTACATATCGAACTCACCATCATCGGTGAACGATGCGTACACATCAAGCCGTCCGTAATACCCTTCTAGGGAACTGACGTCGAGAACACTTGTTACGGAAAACCGGCGAACACTCATTACATACCTTCTTTATATCATAGTGAGTATTTAGGCTTAAATAGGGGAAAAGCCTAGAGATGTATTCTCCATGAGTAGCACAAAAGACCAAACATTTTATGAGAATCAGATAGAAAGATATCTGTCTCAAGTGATAAGAGCGTTCTCTACATTCACCGTGAAAGATGGTGTTGTGAGGAACGGACAGCAATACGAAGAAAAAGTCCCGGTTATGTTCGGGTCGCCCTCTCGCGTTGTTGCGGCAATATTGAACAAAGACACTGAATACAAAAACGTGAAAGTGCCTCTGATGGCTGTGAACCTCTCAAGTATCGAACTGGATGACGAATCTCGAATGAATCCGTACCATCAGATGGAGGTTGGATATCGCCAAGCGTCCGACGGTCAGATGACGAACGTCAACCGATTGTCCGGGGTTCCACTTCGACTGGGGGTCGACCTTAGCATTTATGCATCGTCTGTCAGCCAATTGATGGAAATCTTGGAAAAGATCCTGCTGACTTTCCATCCAGAGGTTGTTATTCAAAAATCAACCAATGCGTTTGATCCTGATTATATCACATCAATTCGTATGGAGGGAATCTCTAATGAGATAACCAGACCACTCGGACAATCTCATCGTGCTGCTGAAATGACGTTGCAGTTCAGTGTTCCTGTAAGAATTTCATACCCTCTCAAAGACACGGATCCACTTGAAGATATCCGCCTGCGTGTCTATGAAGAAAACAAACCGACTCTGAACTCCGATGACATTATCAATCTGGAGACGAAAGAGGTAATTGACGGAGAAGAATTACCATGAAGCATGATATAACAATCCATAAGGGAAGTCGATTCTCTTTTAGCATGAAGATCGAAACGATGGATGAAACTGGAAACGAAATTCCTCTCGACCTTTCAACATCACAGTTTTCAATGACGATCAAGCCGTATGAAGGGTACGAGTTTGTTTCTGATCCGGAGTCAGAGGAAACCGACATTTCAATTAGTCTTTCCGATGCAGGGTACGTGTGGTCTCCGGTTGGAACTGACGGCGTTGTTGTTATTGATGTTCCGGCAGAAGATACGCTCGTATTTGATTATCCGCGTCCCGGTGTCTATGACCTCAAGATAAGTCTTCCGGATGGTTCTGTTGAGACGTTCCTGTACGGAGAAGTAAAATTCATCGAATCAATCAGTCCGCTTCCTTCAGGTGGGGTGTGATATGAGACGGTTCAAATACAGGATCACGGTCACCATGCCACAGAAGCGTTCAAAGGTTATCAACGGACAGCTTCATATGATCTTTCGTGAGGTGAGTAAGTTCGAATATGTAATGCCAGAGAGGATTAACTGATGCGTGTCGAAGAATTGTTTGAAGAAAAGTTCAAGCTGAACGACAAAGCAGAACAATGGATAAAGGATAACAAGGACAAGTTCCGGGATCGTTATGACGACGATTGGGAGAGTATCCTGTATGCGACAGCTACCAAAATGCAGAAGAACGGGAGTTTCGACTAATGGCGAAGCGAAAGGGGGCTTTCAGCAAATGTATGCAGGGTACTTACGACGTCGTCAACAAAGAGAAATACGTAGGAACCAAGAACCCCCGTTACCTTTCCAGTTATGAGTACGCCGTCTTTCGTTGGGCAGACAACCATCCGTCTGTAATCCGATGGGGCAGCGAAACGACTGTTGTCCCGTACATGGATCCGCGCATTCAAAGGAAGCGTCGATATATGGTTGATATCTTCATGGAAGTCAGAACCAAGGATGGGGAGTTTAAAACCTATCTTGCAGAGATTAAGCCGCATAGTCAAACCTTACCGCCAGTCAAGACGAGCAGGAAGCGTCAAGACGTCTATCTTAAAGAGTGTGAAGTTTTCACTACGAACATGCTGAAGTGGGAAGCTGCAAAGAAATTCTGTAAGGAAAGGGGATGGGAATTCATAGTCCTTACAGAATTTCAGATATTCAAGAAGTGAGAACGAAGCTTTCGTCTTCAATCGAATAGTCGATTGAATCGTACTGGATTGTCAGGGTGTAGAGTGCGTTCGTTGCTGCTTGGGTATTCTCCAGATCTGGTTTCTGAAGAGTAGCAATGAAACAATTCCTGTAAGTCTCAGATCGAACCACCTTCGAATTGGTGTTTAATATCTCAAGTTTGATATCAAACTTCGACTGGCTCTTCGTCCCTTCAAACCCACTGATCTCATCGCCTTTCTGACGGAAGATCTGGGACATGATAATTCCGTCCATGATCCCTTCATCATCACTCATCAGGGTGATCGTCAGGATTTCACTCTCCAGCTTACCAACGTCCTGAAAGTTCGCTCGACGATTCCCATGGTTCGTCGTTGCAAAGGTAATTGCTGGAGGGTTAACATTTCTGACCCCTCGTGAAAGAAAGTCAGAAATGTTTTCCGGAATGCCGAGAAACCTTGCGTTGAAGCGGTTGATTTCCTGTGCAGCCGATCCAGCGTTGAGAATTTTTGTTCTCAGTTTATCGACAATCGTGGTCATACCCCGTAGCTCCTGTTAATCATTGCTGTCAGTGTTGGATACTTACCAACCATCGAGTAGATATCCAGCTTTGACAGCTCTTTCAAATTCATCCTGTGGATATAGTTAATCAGAATATCCGGATGAATTGACGGGAGGTACTCTGATTTGATGTCCATGTACCAGTTATTCGACTCAGCAATCTCAGCCAGAGAATAGAACGTCAAGTCGAGGAAACGACGTCGTTCTTCGTTGTCTGGAGCTTCGTCACTGTGGTAGAACTCCCTTGCAGCTGCAATCGAGTTGAAGAACTGGTATTTCAGAGAAAACTTCGAAACATAATCCGTCTGGATGATGATACCACTATTCATTCGTTCCCCTGCAATCTCGATACCTGTCTTCTTACAGTAACGATCTCTGGTGTCCTGAATTGCCCAAGAGAAGACCAAGTCTCTCCGGTTCTGTTCGAGGTTGTCTACGAACTTGCCAATTACAGTGACCCCTCGCTTGCTTTGATCATACTGAGTATGCCCTGCACGACTCGCGTCATGGTCAATGGCTCTCAGGTGCATGATTTTATCCATGTCAAACCCCTTTTAGGATTGGGGCTCCGAAGAGCCCCCTTTTTGGTTATTTACTGACCAGATGCACGCGCACGACGTAGGCGATCTTTCAGACTGTTACCACCACCAGAGGACTCGGTGGTTTTTGACTGTGTGTCGTCTTGAGAACCATCATCGCCTTCATCCCCATCATCTTCAGCCTTACGTTCAGATCGGCGTCCGAGACGGGAGTTACCGGCAGGACGGGCAGCTCCACCATCGTCAGAAGAATCGTTTCCGGACTCACGACGGGTACGACCACCGTTACCACCTTCATCTTCGTTCAGTGCCTTGTCGGCTTTCTCAACCCACTCGGCAACTTCGTCGACAGTGACTTCAGCAGGAGCGATATCCGCGTCATACAGATCGTGAATTTCCACTACCGCATCACCAAACGCCTCGTAGATCTCATCACCAGCAGGTTGCGGGCGGAAGAAAGAGTTGGCGTAGGAAGCGTTCCCACCTTGATTCGTTGTCTTCTTGATAACGAACACGTGTTCAGTCGGATCTTCGACGATTCCTTCGGCATAGGATTCCTTGATCTTTTCCATAACCGCGAACGGCATGTAGAAGATTCGGACTTGGTTTCCATCTTCCAGTTCAGGGATGTCGAACGGACAGTCGATTACCACGACCTGTGCGACGTAGTAGTCCTTCGCCATCCATTTCTTAGACATCGGAGTACCTTTGCCGTCCTTTACATAACTGAAGCCTTTGGCACATGCAGGGCAGCTTTCACCGCGAGAGTGATAGATGCAGTCTACGCTGCCGACAGAAGCAACACCCATGTTGGGGCCGTGTTTTTTGAAGTGCTTGAACAGGTCACCGTCTTCGTATGGAACAAACATGACTTCCATCTTTTCGTTGGTGTCAAGCTTGTAGTACGGCAGGATTTTTGGATCGTCTTCACGACGACCACCACCGTGCTCGGTCTTGTTCAGGGTTTTTTCGAGGATCTGTTTCTTCAGTTTGTGTTTGGTCAATGCCATAACGTATATTCTCCGTAGATTTTAAGATTTGGCAGAATTCTGCCTCCGTAACACTAACGTATCTCGACGTAGCGTTTTATTTAGTCACGTTCATTGGGGCTACTGTAACCACAATGCCGTCGATGTCAATTTCCAGAAGACCGCGATCAGTCACTTGGAATTCAACCTTCTCTTCTTCAGAAATGGATGACGCTTGCTTCATCGCTCGGATGACAGGGTCGATTTTCCATTTCACCGAAAACGTTTCCGAATCAAACTCGTCGTTGATATCAACGTCGAACTTATCATCGAAGTCGTCGTACCCACCACCGATACTGAAATTCACAGTACCTTTGTCGCTGGATTCGTCAAAGTACATTTCGATGTACATCGTATCGGTAACAGAAGCACTATTGATCGAGTTCTTCATCTTACTGATATAGTCGACATAGCTCTTGTTGATAACGCCGCTGAACACAGTTTCACATTGTGGATAATCCGTGGGGATCGTCCGCATGTTTGCTGGGTCAGTCGTGGTTACCTTGGAACGTCGGCGACCTTCCTTGATGGTAATCTGGTTGACAAAGTCTTCACCATTCTTCTTCGACTTCAGAGTTTCGAGTTCAACACCCATTTTTTCTTCGTCGAACAGGTTCAGACGCGACAGGAGACCTTTCACGGACAGAAGACCGACTTGATGTTCGATGAACTGGTCTGTCTCTGTATAGATGATTGTGTTCTTGTCTTGTGTGATCCCTCGGATCTGATTCTTGTCATCAGCTGCGAAGATACCGGCATCCAGAATACCAACGCCTTCCATGATTTCAAGAATTTTCTTGGTTTTTACCAAGTCCATATTACCCTCCTTTAGGGTTATCGTTACATTTTCTCAGAGTGCAGCAACTGTGTCAAGCATTTCGATCAGTTGACCTTTCGAATGAAGTTTCATCATGCCAGATATCACGATGTTTTCTGCAATGTTTCGATCATCGTAAACATCATCCAGTGCAGCCGGGTCTGAACGTACTGTGTACTCGTAGTCCTTGTAGTAGATCACATACTTGGAGAACATGAACATCTTATGGATTTCGATACACGGATGGAACTGCCCTTTTATGAGATCATCCGAATCTTGACGAATCCCGACTTTGGTGACTTCTTCTATGTTTTTCAAAACATGGATGGCGGCATTCGCGTACGTCATTTTAGCTCTCTTTGACGTTTTCATTAATGAACTCCAGAACTTTAGAGGTGCATTGTTGGAAGAACTCGTCAATTTTACCCTCTTCATTGTAGATGTCAATGAAGGTTGGAGGTTTCTCGAACATGTCTTCCGACATATAACGCCTTGAATCGGAACCGTACTCATAACCTTCTCGGTGGATTCTAATGACGAGTGTCTTCCCGGCACCGACCGTTTCAATCACCGGCTTTGCTTCGTCTGGGAAACCCCCGTCACTGAACACGAAAAGTTTCTGTCGGGTTATGATATTTGACACGGACATCATGTTTAAAGCACAGACATTGCCGAAATACCGCTTACCGTATCTTGGTTTGATCACGTTTTCGGAGATGTCAATGATCGCATTCCTTGGGGATAACCCACCGAACAGGTCGGTTGGGGTTTCTTTCTTGCTTCTGTCAGTTGCGTAATCAACCACGACATAATAGTCGAGATTATAGATAACGGACGCCAGCCTGTACAGGTGCTCTTTGAACATCATTGGGACTGTAACGATGTCCGTTACCTTTGTGATGGTTTCATCAATGTGGGCTGCTGCGACGTCCTTTCCTGACATTGGTGGAGCGTTAAAAATAACGACGGAATCGAGTGGATGCATTTCACTACCTCAAACAATACCAGAATGCTACCACATCAACAAGACCCCGTCAACTAAAGAATGAGTCTGGCTCGCAGGATATTGAGAATTTTTTCTTTTCCTACTTTGTTAATCTGCCGGTTCAGATCGCGAGCGTTTCTTTTCGTCATTCGATACGGATGGTCGAAATAAACCGGAATCTCATCAGAACTCAGCCCAAAAATTACATACAAGCCGTCTCCGCTGATTTGTATGATGTTGGTATAAAGAAACTGGAACTTCGATGAAGTAGGATTCATTGATATCACCACCCGAAGTTCATGACTGCATATAGGGTCGATATCGAAGTCCGCTATTTGGTGTTCACTAACAAGCTTTTCGATTGGTGTCATAACTCATCCACCTGTAACATCATTGACAATTTATCATAGTCTCGTTCGTACGAGTCTTCAAGGAAAGTTTCAATAGTGTCGCACTCAATTCCTTCTTCATTTATTCGACTTTGGAGACTATCCAACAAGAATACAAACTTTACTTGATAAACCCCAGAAAATAAAGCATTGACTGTTACGAATTGAATCCCATAAACATAGCCATACTTTTTGTGATCATGAGAGTTTATACTTATGTGGATGTATTTGTTAGAGTCCAATATCGGGGTTCGAGACTTTAAAATCTCTACACACACAGCGAGCATAGGTCGGTTATAGATGGTTTCTAACGCATCGATCATAGGGTTCCACATCACAAGTGCCTCATAAATTCGATGATAAAAGTACGGTTTCTATGATAGAAGCCACCCTTTCGTAATCACAAGATTTCCGAAAGTGTGTTGAGTAATAGTCCTTGATCCCAAGTATGGAATCATTTGTTTTCTTGGAGTGTTCTCTCCACAGATCGATATCAAGTTTGAACTCAATGTACACGCCGTTACCGCTTATCTCCGGAATCTGGATGCACATAAGGTATTGATTCGCAGTTACTCGAAAAATGTGAGAATGAAACCCCTGAATTGGCTTGTCTGAAGAGTGAAAAGACACCACGCTGTTTTCAATTGCGAATATCATAGATTCTGTGACGGGATCGAATTTATCTTCACTCATATCATACTCCAAAAAAAGGGAGCCGAAGCTCCCCTTTTCAGTAGAAATCAATCAGATCTTGATTTCTTTGGTTGCTACGGTGACTGTCATTGGAACAGTGTAACCACCGCCGAAGTTGATGTCAACAACGGATTCTTCTTCGCCTTCACGATCAGAGAACCATGTCTTACCAATAACCAGCGCGTAGGTGATGCCACTGATTTCGCTTTGGATAAACTTCAGGCGTTCCTGCTTGTTTTTCAGTGCGACCAGCAGCATCTTCTCCGACAGACCCCCATTCTCTTTCAAGCCGAGGCTGATCAGGTAATCAGACACCGTCAACTTCTTATTGTCGGCGATTTTTTCCTTCACCTTCGCAACAGCTGGCAGGGAAGACAGACCTTTCACCTTATAGCTCATTTCACGAGCCATGTAGGCGTCTGTGGCTTCACGAGAGGCGACTTTCGGGCTGAACCCGTAGTCACGTACCCCGATAGAAGAAAGCCACTGTGCAGCCTTCTCACCGTACTCAACAGAAAGCCCACCAACTGCACGACTCTTTTCAGGAAGCAGGCTCTTGATTACCTTGACTTGTCCTTGCAGCAGGAACATTTCACGAATCAGATCCGCGTATTCAGAGATCGTGGTTTTGCTCACCATAGACCGGCTGACTACCGGGATTCTTTTCAGATGAATCAGGATGTACTCCAGACTGCTGCTTCCGACTGTGTCGATGTGTTCGATCACCGTGTCGCCATAATCTTCCCTCATGGCTTCGTAGGTACTCGAATCAACAACCAGCGGCAGACAATCCATATTGATGATACCGTCTCGAACGATGGTGTAGTTCCGGAAGATCTGGCTCTTCACACGCTCGATATCGAACTCATTTTCAGGAACTTCGACAGTACCTTTCACCAGCGTTTGCAGGGAAATGTTCGGACGTGTACTGTTGTAAACCACCCCAGTAACAACAGGTTCCTGAGCTGGAGATTTTTCGAACTTCGGAAGTTCAGTAGCCGCATCGGTGGATCGGGTTGTCCGATTGTAATCGAAGTATTGACTCTTCGTCACAACCGATGCGTGTTCGGCATTGTCAATCAGGGCTACCAGATCCACAATCGTCGGTGCGTTCTCGTCCGGAATGTAATTCATATCCTTGCCGGAGAAGTAGCGAACATCCTCATCCAGAACTGCCTGATGTACCATCGCTTCAAAGTCGGAGAGTTCCTGACGTGTGAAAGCGTTGGTGAACCGGTCGATCAGGAACACATCACCAAGCTGCTCCAGACAACGCCACACAAGTTTTGAGTTGCCGGTTCGTACGGCGTAGTACATGATCAGGTACAGATGATCCTCACTCAGCTCTTTCTGAAGTACGTCCTTCGGAACGATTGAGTGAACCTTCTCAACGGTTTCAGGAACTTTCACCTTACCGTCTTCAACGTCAACGATAACGATCTGACCGCCATCCTTCACGTAGATGGCATGTTTCGCACGCTTGTTGACGCTTACCTCTACCAGAGGAACACGAACCGCGCCAGTAACAGCATCGCTGAACCGAACCTTGTAGTCTTCCTGACCTTCAGCAAAGATGTGAATGCCATTTGACGCTTCTGCCATCTTAGCCAACAGTTCCCGATCACAGTACCAACCGTATTCGATGAATGAACAGCTCTGGAACACACTCGGAAGCTCTTTCGCCAGTTCGACAACCTTATTGCGGTTTGACTGGTTGTCATAACCGTCAGTCATCATAACGAAGTTGTTGTAGAAGTCGTTCTGGATGTTTTTTGCGACATCAATCGCCAGCTGCATTGGATCTGCGAATCCGGTAAGGCCGATTGGTTGCAGGTAACGGTCGATGGCTTGCTGGATAGCAGTTACAGACGCGATGTCGGAGACAGGGACTGCTTCGCACACAACACCACATTGCCCACGACCACTGAAGTAGATGATTGAAAACGTATCTTCAGGTTGTGCCACCAGAGAAACAGTGTTCTTCAGGTGCTGCCGCATCATTGGCAGGGATCCGTACATAGATCCGGATACGTCAACCAGATACACGTGGTTTGTCGCTTGGTTTGCTTTGACGGTCTTCATACCGCCGATTTCGATTACCTCGAACATTATGAGGTGCTCCTTTTGGTTGGTTGGTCGATTTCAAATGGGATCGACAACGAGATCGTCCCTATGGCTTTCGGTTTACTTGTTTGTGCTCCAGTCGTATCATAACGCACTCCACTGGATACTGTAAAGCCCCTCTTGTGAAGTTCTTCGATAAAAAGTCGTTTCTTTTCCGGGTCAGAATCGACGTCGAGCGGAAGGTCAAAGTACATGCCGTTCTTATTAAACTTCTTGATCACACCGAAAAGCCATGCGTTGACGATGGGTTCAAAGTTGATTTTTTCTTCTTTCAACCTTTCGGCGAAGTCTGTTGCTGACAATCTTTCTTGTGTCATCACAATACTCCCATTTTGCAAAGTGAGTTGAGTGTTTCTGCTGCGTTTTTATCGTGTAGGAGTCTTTCGCACTCCCGCTGGAAAGCGTGGCACTCTTCGGGGGTTTTCGGAAGGTGAACATCCAGCTCCGATTCCCGTATCTGGGTATTCACAATGCGTTCGATCTCAATAAAATAGTCTGAGAACCAAATTCTCGTACACCGACGATATTGGTTCCAATCTACCGGATTGTTACTAATTCTCGTAGGAATATCGGAAGTAGAGAAACTGTAATACTTGCACTTAATAGGTAACCTGACCAGATCCGACTCATTGTATCGTCGAATATCGTCACTCAACTCGATAATCTTCCCGATCAGCGGATATGAGTCAATCATTACAGTTCTCCGATTTTCAAAATTAAAGATAGTGTTTCTGGGTCGTTCGCCAGCATTTCACATTCTTTCTGAAATTTTCGCACGTCTTCTACGGAGTTTGGGATGTAATTATTTCTGAATCTTACTAATTCTGAGTGGCTGTTAAACCCATAACCAATCTCCAGAATGTCATCTCTGATGTAGATGTGGGTAGCATATGAGTACAGGTGATCTTCGCCTTTTCTCACAGAATGAACAAATGACCGGAATCTATAATGCTTGTCTTGTTTCTTAGCAGGAAGATGGCTGAACCTCATACACTGGTAATCCGAAGTACGAGGGAATTTGGGCCTATTCGACTCAATAACCCATGTGAACGTTGCATGTTCAAGGAGAGTCGAAAGTATTCCATATTTCTGATTCATGCCAGTTTCACTTTTTTGAGTTGTCACAGATAACAAGCGTCACATCTGGTTTTGCGAGTTTCGACAGCTTTGAAATCACACTCTCGAAGTTTACAACACTACCACCGGCAAGTCCAGTCCCAATCGGAACGATTACCAGCGTATCGCCGTCATGCATCCGCTGATTGATAATTGTCGCCAATGCTTTGAATACAGAATCCCAGTGAACATACACTCCACGACCATGTGGAGGTTTAATTCCAAACTGGGTGTAGCAGTTGTAGTACTCTACATCGTTATCGATGCACTTCGAGAATGTCCCGAGCTTATTGATGTCACCGAACCGACCGTTATCGACGTCTGCTTTATAGACTTCGCCATTGGTGTACTCCGTCAAGGCAAGGGCAACACCGGCACCCATAGTGCAAAAACAGTTACAACCATGGGCAACAAACAGGTTGTGCTTCTCTTCAAAGCTTTCGATGAACTTGATGATGTTCTGTTTCTTCCAGATTACTTTCATGTTGACCTCACAATGACAGACACTTTATTGCGTCTTCTATCAGATTTTTATTTTCAACGATTGCAGTCTTCGTGACACCACGATGAATTCTTTCGTAAGCGAGTATGGATTCCTCGTGGTTCGCGAAGTCTAACAGATATCCGACCCCATCACTCCAGACATAAAGCTTGTGGCGTGTGTCTCCGTAACTGTTCACATACGAAGAGAACATTATATCGAAATCGCAATCGGCTGGCGCACTTTGTACCTGTGTGGAATTGGAGACTATGAACACAAAGTCCTTGCACGCGTCTTTGATTCCGTACCCTTCTGGATACATACCCATATCAACCACCCATCTCCGCAATCCTGATCGCATCAATGACTCTCTCGTCAGTCAACCACGATGATTGAAATTCTTCATCTATAAACTCGCACTTGTAGGTTTCAAGAACCGACCGAACTTCATCAGAAATAAGGATAACATAATTAACACCGTTTAGCCAGATGTAAACATGGTACTTCGAAATGAAAATCGAGTCTACTGCTTCCTCAGTCTGCTTTCGTTTCGTTAACTCAGATTCAACAATAATCGTCGCGAGAGCTTCATATGCGTTCATAGTAATTTCAATTCAACGTATTCGTCAATGACTCTGCTGATTTCCGACAGAAGACCACAGTTCTTGATAGTTCCGTTTAACATTTCTTCGAACTTCAATCTGTCCTCATAGGAACAAAATCCGGCTTCTTTTGGGATCACAAACACAACGGTTCGATCCATTTCATTCTCGGAATCGTAGTCCGAGAACAACACCCTATAGGAAAACACTGCTATGTAAGGAACTTGGTTTGGGACTCCCTGACATGGATCAAGGTAAGCCTTAGACGATTCCGCATCTTTTATCAAATAATTCAGATCAATCATAACGATGCTAAGTCGTATGCGTTAATAAAAACTTCCCGGTTCTTTCTGAAGATATTCGAAGCAAGCTTCCGAGATTCTTCTTCACTGGTATGCTTTCGTTCCGATGAAAACACAGCGGAAATGCTATTAAGGCATACCTCATTAGAGATCGTCGGATCGCACTTTCTAAGGTCTACTACGACAGCACATATGTTGCCTCTAGCCCAAAACTCAATGAGAAAACATCCGAGTGCCTCCAGAAATAACATACGGCAGTCTTCACTTCTTATCAGGTGAGATTCGTTAATCAGCACATCGTAATCCGTAATACTGCCATTACTGATGCCGTTGATCATTCTCTGGACGCACCCACATGCAGCAGTTTCGATTCTTTTCTTTGCTACTTCAAAGCTCTCGAAGCTGTCTGAGATTTTTGATGAGTTCTTCATTGAATTTCAATGCCTCGAAGGTTTGGTCGGTGAGTATATCGCAGCTTTCTAAAACAGCACAAGCCCCGATGATTTCATCTGATTTTTTGACAACACCCCATATATTGACATTGTCGGTGACGAGATCTACGTAAACTGCGTTTGGAATGCTCGCCGCAGGGCGAACAGTGAAATACCCCCTATAATGAGTATCAATGTCTCCCGCAGTTATGATTCTTTCCGCATTTTGAAAGAAGTGTACGAGCAAAGTTGCCATCGACTGATCGATCAATTCCTGACTGTATTTGTAACCAGTCATAACATCACTCCAATTTTGAAATATTCTTTGATTACTTTTTCAAGGGCATCGCGTGTTCCCTCACATTTCAGTGAGCTTAAAATATTGTATCTGTGCTTGTCAATGAAACAATTCGGGGAATTCAAAACAAAAACGACGACCCCGTAGGACATCCCAGATCTCGTCAGTCGAAATCTGAGAGTTGGATCCCCGCAGAAAAATCCATAAGATACGATCAATGTGTTTGAATAGTATGCCTTTTTCTTATCAGAACGTACAGACTCCACTGCGGAGAATCGTTTCGCGGAACTGATAGAAGCCATAATCTCGTCATAAAGGGGCGTTTGTGGGCGTTTCATAGGTCACATGTTTCCCAAAGCGCGTCGAATAATTGCTTCTCCTTCCTAGTATCTTCATAAAACTCCGCAGGTTTCCTTAGACACTTGTACTTCATGAACTCTTCGCGGTCTATGTCAGTTAGTTTTGCACGAAACTCAATGGATCGTCTGAAATGTCCGGAAGTTGTATAAAGATCACTGCTTATTTTAATGAAGTGGGGATAACTGTCACTACCAACGACTCGTTCTGTGGCGAAAGAAACCGTAACCCCAGTACCATCATTCTTCATTTCGGCTGATTGGAAGATCTGGCTTGGGGTGAACGAGCGTTCAGACCTTCTATGAAACTTCATATTCAGGTTGATAACATCTTGAAGAAGCTCCAATCGACTCATAACCTACTCCATATTACAGAGAACTTTCAGTGATGATGAGATTGTAAATGAAATCTTTGAATTGGTCAATGGATTTGTCGCGGTGCATCGCACTGAGGACGACTGAAGGATTTCTTTGGTGGTTGTGGAGTAATCCACTTTCCCGAATATCAAGACCGAACTCAATGTAGTCGGCTGTGTGCCCATTGTCATGAAACTCGGTTGAACCATAAAATACCGCAATGATAATAGACATACCGGGGATCGTTGAAAGCCAGATATCGATAGTGACCTTCGCGTCTTCCCTTTTCTCTATCGGATGGCTCCAGTAAATGTCAACTACATTTGCTTTTGACAGTATTTCTATGATTTTCTCGGCTTCCGTCATAAATGATCCATTCCGTACAGGCTATCAAAGAGTTCAGAAAACGCCTCCAGATCCCCGTTTTTTCGGATTTCCCTGATAGGGCTCTCTATGTTTGCGAACACCATCGCGTCGTCGTTGGCGTACACATCATGGACTATTACTTTCAGATTCCTTCCAGTTTTTGGATCTGATACTATGACAGAGAGAACACGCAACCCGTTTCTGTTGTTATGGCCGTTCCTTACCAGAGAAAATGGTTCGTTGCTATGAAACGCACCCCCAAAGTTCGAAGATACTGTATTGCCGCTTTCCACAACCATATCCCGGAAGATCGCGAACACACTTTTCTGTTTATTGTCCACTGTATATACCCTCATAGTGAAGAAGTGGCCTCAAGCATTTCTTCGATGATTTCAATGTTGTCCAAAACATGTTGTTTTGGGATTCTGATGGTACATTCATCTGGTATGTCGTAAAAAGTTATACGATAGTGGCTGATCCCAATGAAGTGTAATTTTCTGTTACGGCTTGGGATTCTCGTCCACCAAATTTGATAGTCAAACGGAACGCTGGCTCTTACTACTCGAACCTCGCTGCTGGCGTTGATTGCTTCTTCTATGGTTTGTAATGAAGTTGATAGCATCACAACCTCTTCTGAGCAAGGTACATTTGGTCTATGGTTCCATCGTAGTACATCTGTCGAATGGAGTCATGATCAATATCGACATCCAAGCCAATAGCTGAAAGTAGGACAGTATTGTCGTTTATATGAACAGATATGCTCAACTCGCTACCAATAAAGCAATATCTCTTGACAGACAATAGTTCAACCTTACCATCCCATCCCCTACGGAATATTGTCACCGATCTAGCGGCGTTCATTGCTTCCTGTAGGGTCATCACATCCCTCACCTTACCATCTTCCTGATGATCTTTTTTTGCTGTTCGTATAAAGTTTGTTGGTTTTTGCAGATTGTTTGATACATTCGACCAATCCAAGAAAATGCAATAAGAGTGCCCAGCAGAACAAAAACTCCAGCGGCGAAATTGTTGCCGATGATACAGGCAGCTGCAAAAAGAAATGCGGATATGTATGGCATGGTTCTTACCTCAAAGTGGCGAAAGTTTCCTGAATTGTCTCACAATGGAGATCAGCTCGCAAGTCTTTCCTTCTTCTTCAATTCCGTTGGTGATTTGTGGCACACACGTGAAATTTTCGTAGAACTCTTCAACAGACTCTACCCTTCGGTTGTACTTGAATTCCACCATAAACTCTCCGATAACGGAGACAATAACAGAGCAAACTCGGTTCTCCAGAATAGAAGACTTTACGTAAACTCCAAGAACTTCACCGTCGACCAATGGATCTTGCAGTATGTCTTCTACTCTAACATCGTCAGCGAGGTATAAAGTTTCTACCAGCTTTTCGTAAATACTCATTACAACGCATCCATGTCGTAAAGATGGTTTACAAATTCAACCAACCGTTCAATATCACCTTCACGCGATATATCCCCCATGATCGAGCCTCCCATACGTATGAGTTCGCGAGTTTTTTGGGTGTTAAGAACAGAAAATGAATAAACCAAGGATAGTTTACCATTCCTTAACCTCTCATCGCGAATGCGTACAATCGGCTCTCCAAAATCATAAACGTCGATGAAGATATTGACTCCTGATTTCACAAACCCGGTTGATACATACCCAGTTTCCGTAGTCTCATGTTGAGATCCGGACTTGATAACTTCCATCAGAAGGTCAAAAGTTTTCACAACAGATCGTCCATTTTCTTGATTTGTCTGATATTGACCATGAGCTTTTTGTATGCAGTTGGGTCGTCCATACAGCGGTTGAAGTCTTTTCGGAAACGAACTGTTTTTGGAGACGAAGAATATAATGAATATGGAGTATACCGTTTCCGCTTTTTAGCTCTGTCATAGAACAAATCACGCTGCGTCTTCGGTAGTTTCCCATACCGATCCATAACGTTCGTCAAATATCGCATAGCCATTATCATTCTCCAAAAAAAAAACGGAACCGAAGTTCCGTTTATTGTCTCTGAATCGATCTACTATGTCAACACTGGTAGCTCTTCCCCAGATGCTCACACAGCTGATCAAACCCGCCGATGTGTTCGGATTCTTCAGTTTCGTCGTCTTCCAGAAAGATCTGTGGGACAGATTTACACCCCATGGCTTTCAGCTGATCGACTTTCTCCGGGAACGCTTCCAGATTGATGTAGACATACTTGAGTCCTTCTGACTTCAGAAGATCAACTGCCCTGACGCAATAAGGACACCCGGATTTCCCATAAACCACATAATTCTTAGCCATACGTTCTCCTAAAAGTCGGTATCGAATTCAATACCATCGTCATCACGACGCATTACGTTCACTTTGTACTGGGCAATGTCTTCTTCTTGAGGACTACCCTGAGACTTGCCAATGTTAAGCCAATTCTCCATGAACTTCAACGGATTCGATGTTGGTAGTTTATGCTTCGACTGAACCTTCATGAATTTCACGACGTCCCTCGCACAGAACTTAGACCACTCTTTCAGAATGTCTGCGTTCAGACCAATCAGTTCCCGACCTTCAGAGAACAGATAGTCAACCCATGCGAATTCAGATTCAAGAACTTCATCAATCAGTTCCTCAATCTCTCCACGGCATTGTTCAAAGGCAATCTTCCCACGCTCCGATTTCAACTCATTTCGAATTACAGCTTTATCAAGCTCCACATGAGTTTCGAATTCATCCTGTGCAATTTTCTGAATTGCTTTTCCGATAGGTTGGAACAACCCAGTATCACAGATCGCGAATGTCACCGCGAAGCTGCTCATGAACTGGATACGTTCGAGAACCAACATACCGACCGCAAACATGAAAATCGCGTTGTATTCTTCCTGAGTTCCTTTTGTCATTCCAAGGGCATGTTCGTGTGCAACTTTGTGGGCTCTGCCCATAACCTTAGATACAGTCTCCAAACGACTAAGTGACTGTTCTACCGAGAGAATCTCGTCAAGTATGACAGAAGGATCTTCGAAGCTGTTTCTGACAATTTCGGAATATGTGGCCGCATGGACGACTTCTTGGTCGCTCAGACGCTGCCATGCTGCCCAAAGCTCGCTAGAGGTTACTACAGAGCCTACCAGTGGGCTGATGCGAGAAGCGAATGAATCGGCTTCCCACTGCCACGCCAGAGTTTTGATCATCATATCGTACGTCGACTTGTCGCACGTCTTGAAATCAGCAACACAACTACTGTAATTAAATTCGTTCTCGTCCCAGTCCAGCGATTTGATTGTCTTGTAGATGTCCCAAATCTCCGGGTACTTCTTATTGACGGTGTCAAACAGACCTGCCCTCTCTCCGAAGAAGAGAGAGGGAGTCTGATAGTCCGTCTTTTCGGTATTGAAAAAATTCGAATCTATCATTTGGTTCCTCTTACAGTGTGCACGATTCGCATTGATCGTCATTTGTGTTCAGACTGCCACCATTCGCAGTATAGCTGTTGACGTAGTACTGAGTTTTCATACCCATCTTCGTCATGTAGATGTAATCCCCAACCATTTCACTGGATGTTACTACATCACTACCGACAATCTTCCTGTACAGATCCGCAGAGATAGACTGGTCAGTCCATTTCTGAACAATCGCGTATGCATCGATCAGATCCTTTGTCGATATGTCCCATGCACTTTCGTAATACGCTTTCAGACGCTCGCCTTCCGGAGCAGCCCAATAGATCGTATTTCGAAGATCCGTCTTCAGTAGCGTCAGTTCCCGAATCGGATAGATTCCGTTCGTAGTTCCAGATGCTTTAGAAGAGCTTTCACACGGCATGTGGTTGATCAGGCTACTGTTACGAATCCCGCCGTTTTCGATGATATCAGATCTCAGACCTTCCCAGTCATACCGCGATTCGAATGGAACCACCGAGTCGACATTTCGATTGTAAGTATCAATCGGTAACCAACCTTCCGGCCACTTAGTACGATGCATCCAAGGAGCGACACCAAGTTCCTTTGACAACTCCAACGAAGCTTCGATGGTCTTGAACGCGTGGCGCTCGGCAACACGATCAATTTCTTTCTTACCTTCATCGGAACTGTACTTCAGGTGCTTCTTCGCCAAGTAATGAGCCATTCCGACCATACCGATACCAGCATTCATTCGAGCCTTTGCAGTGACTCCGATATGCTTCAGCGGGTAATCTGCCATATGGATCGTCTTGTCGATCATCAGAAGGGCATAATAGCAAGCCAAGAAGTAGTCTTCGTCATCCTCGATGTTCGGAAGTACGATGGCGGCAAGGTTACACATGGCGACCTCACCAATCCGTTCCTCAGAAGTAGAGTACAGATCCTCCGTTGATTGGTATTCGAGCGTCGGTTCGCATACTTCCAGACACAAGTTCGAACTGTGGATGGGATCTTTGTGCGGAGTGTGTCGGTTTACTTCATCCGCCCAGAAGAGATATCCCTTTCCGGTTTCGTAAGCCTCATTGCGTTGTGAAATGAGGATCTCACGAGCATTAACATATTTCTTTTTGAAGTTGCCGTTGGCTTCATACTCAGCGTACAGCTTTTCAAACTTCTGTTGATCCCCATCAAACAAGGCGCGAGTAAGATCCGGTGCTGTTTTTACATTGAACAGGAAGACGTCCTCGTTCTTCGCTACTTTCTTTGCAAAAAACTTGCTCTGGATCAACGCGTAGTCAAGACCACGAATCTGCTTGTCCTTTGTCGACATTGGATTCTTCAATCGAACAATATCAGAAACCTCTGGATCGAATGCAGAGAAGTAGGTCGTACATGCACCACCACGTCCAGCTTGCAGGTTTGCATGAACCGCTCCATCCAGCGCCCTGTAATACGGAAGTTTTCCTTGATGTTCAATAGAACCACCACGAACCGCATCGCCGAGGGAACGACTTTCGATGTAGGATCCAATGCCAGCACTCATGTAAGTCATTGTGTAGGCAATGTGATCCCCGGCAGCGAGAGACGCAGCACTATCACCGGATTTGTAGATACAACAACTCGCCAATCCATTATGTGGAGTCCCAAGGTTTACATAATTCGGAGTGGGGGCGTTGATCTTCTTCTTCGAAAACAGGTTATAGAAATTCTGGACGTCATTCATCCTGCGTTCGCGTGGCTGATCTTCTGACAATGCCATCGCCATTCGCATGTAGACGAATTGCTGGGTTTCGAATTCCTGCTTCGTTACTCGGTTCCGAAGAGCATACTTCTCTCGAACTTGTTTTAATTCGAAATGCGATGCTTTGAAATCCCGACGATGATCGATCATCTTTTCGATCTGTTCGTATTCTTCGTCAGAGTATGACAGGTATTTCATCAGCCCTACATTCTGGAGTTTTCGATGAAGTTCCTTGACAGTCGGAACATGATCTCCATGAATTGTTTTGTTCAGGTAGGCTGCGAAGAGACGACCGGCCATCCTGTTATACGACCAGCTATCTTGATCAAGGCAAGTTTTGATCAGACGCTCTTGCAGAAGTTGTGATGAGCATGTTTCTGGGCAGGTTGATACTGCTTGGAGTACGATGCTTGACCAGTCTACGTACTTCCCGAGGGTTTTGCTTGCCCACTCCCCCCATTTATTGACCTTTGCAGGTTGAAATTCTTCAATCTCACCGCTGCGCTTTTTGATGTACTTTATCATCAGTTCTCCTGTTGGTTCATAAAAAACCCCTCCCGATGTAGGAAGGGGTTACTTTGGTACGGGTGGTGGGACTCGAACCCACAAACACCAATGCTTAAAACTGGTGGCTATGCCAATTCGCCTACACCCGCTTAATCAATTACCGACATCCTAGTCTGCGTCGGAAGATCGCCACATGGCGGCTCTGGCTCGGCAGGATGGGCAATCTTATCTTCGACATGCTTGTTCAGTGCTTTCTTCAAACGAACTACTCCGCGAGCAGTGCGTATTAAGCCGTAAATTACCGAAACCGTCAACACGGTTTCCCACGCCATAATACAAAAGAAAAACACAGAACCTACAAATAGTGTTCCGAACACCCCGACACAGGAATGGTCGAGAAAGCAATTTCCAATGCGAATTTTGTTCCATTTGGAATTGTACCTCTCCTTGGCGCTGAACGGGTATACCGTCTCACAATCCATGATGTAGGCATGAATTTTAGCCAATACCCACACAGCAGCGGAGATGATGACCACACTACCGCCGAATGTCAAAAGAGCATCGTAATAGTCGATCATCGACCGTGTGATAGGGTCTCCCCAATTCCAACTCACCAGATCCTTGATTACTTGCATATTGCACCTCACGAGTTTGTTTGGCAGACGCGGCAGGACTCGAACCTGCGACCCGAGGGGTAGAAGCCCTCTGCTCTGTTCCAACTGAGCTACGCGCCCTTAAAGTGGTGTGTCCGACAGGGCTCGAACCTGTAACCGGCCCATTATGAGTGGGAGGCTCTACCAATTGAGCTACAGACACGTTATTTGTACTGGGTTTTTCTGTGTTTCTTCCACGATTTCTGAATCCATCTTCCCGGCCTTTCGTAACAGATCCCGACACTAATCTGCTCGTAGTACGACTTAAACCGGATTTTTTTGACACCGTATTCGGCGTAATCTTCTTCAGAAACTTCTACTTGCTTGAACAGCCGAACCCATCCCGGCTGTTTTGATCTTGAGTACATACGATTTCCTCCACGTTATGTATAGGTGATCGTATGTCGTAGGCGTAATAAAACATGATGTTCTCCGACTTGAGGAATTTATTTAGTAAGTCTATACGACAAATAACCCAATATCTAGTGTTTCTTCGATTGATTTTTTCTATTGGATCGTTGATTTTGTTTAAGATTGTTTAGAATATGAGGATTGCATTCGTGTACCTTCGCCATGTTCTCTGCTCGTGTCATCGGACGTAAATTGTGAAGGCGATTGAAGCCTCTGTCGCGATTATGGTGATCAACCTCATGGGTTGGTGGGAGTTCCCCGCAAAACGTCTCGTACACGAGTCTATGGACGTAGAAACGTTTCTTCTTTCCATTCTTGTAGAGATCTACTTTTCGGTATCCCTTTCCGTCGTCGTAATGACATTTCTGTTTGAAAAGATTGGAATAAACGAAGCCGGTGTTGGATACGAAATACGGGTATCCCTTCACCGGCTTTAGAATCTGCCATGACACCATGCAGAGGATGTTAGATATGCAACCACCACCAGACGATGTAAGTGGCCGGAACTGCAAATCTTGTGAGGATGGCGCGTTCATTGACACTCTTCCCTTGAATCCTGTTAAAAGCCATACAGCCAATTGAATGAATGACTATAAGATAACTGAGGAAGAGTAAGAATGTCAACATTCACTGCCCATAAAGTTTTGCTGTTTCATTGGTGAACCCGATATCGACGATTACCGGGTCGCCTTTATAAAGCCCCCAGTTTGCTGCTCTTGAGAAGTCAGCAGCAGGGATTCCAAAGTTCAATACCAAATCCTGAAGTGCTTGGAAGTATTCATTTTCATGAAGTTCTTCTGGTATCCCAGTGTTCAAAAAACTGTTTCGTCCTTGCAGGGAGTCCAAATATGCGGTGATTTTCATCATAGGAACCCCATCAAAGAATTTCTCAAGCTGTCTCTGTGATATCTTCGGAGCATACTCCATGTGGATCCAAGTCGGGTAGGATGATTCCTCGTCATAATCGATAACTGGAACCACAATCCCGATATTTTTGAGATACCAGTCGTCCATGAGCTGGGCTTCCGCTTCATTTTGAGCAGCACCCTTTCGATTCATGGCGATCTTCAGTATCGTTGGTTTGCCCTTATACGGTATCTTGAAAGCCACGCGAGCAGACCCCTTTCCGACCTGCTCGGCTCGTTCTTTTGCATATTCGACACGTTTCTTAAACGGAACCGACGGGTCGTATATCGCTCTGTCCCAAGAATCTGGCAGGGGTGGAGCTTCTAGTAACAGTTCTTCAACTCTCATTAGTAAGTCCTTGCAAATATATAGCGTTCTTTCCCCTGTTCTTCCATCACGCCAACGTAACGGAATCCCATTCGGCGAACTTCATCCAGCAATCTTCGATTCTTGACCATTTTCGTATACAGTCCAGCCAGCTTGTGATCTGCTGCTGCAAACTTGATGTAGTAGATTGGACGTCGTGCCGACGCAACGAGTTGAGATAGGACATACATCACTTTCGAAAAAACGCGAAAAGCGGATACTGAACGTACCCGCTCTACGCTATACGACTCTATGTTCGGACTGTATGCCATATTGGCACCAAATCCAAATACACCATTCTCATCAACGCCTACCACATAGTAGTAATCGCCGTCTTTGAAAAACGTGTACTGAGCAGAACCGGTTGTTCTGATCTCTCCGTTATCTGCGTCTTCATTCGTGCCGTAAGGAACTTCTTTCGGCTCAATAGCTTCCATAAGAATTGACATTGGTGTCCTCTTATTCTGTTTGCTATTATTTAGCCGAACCAGCCTTGTCAGAATGGCAGGGGGATCTGTGGATCGAAGTAATCGATGCCTTTCAGAATCTTGAAAGCTCCGTTCGGAGTTTCAGCCTTACGACCATAGATCACATAGTAATCTCCGACCTGCTGGTAATGGACGTCGACATAACGAGGATCGTCTTCATAGGACTCTACACTTAACCGGGCGTCCGCTTCGGATGTGCAGAACTTCGAAAGATTTGATCCGTTGATACGCCGCATTACATCATTCGGATGGTATCCCAGAGAAAGAAGAAACCCGGCTGTTACAACGATGAGATCTCCAGCGCCATCAGCAGCACCGGGGATATCCCCCTTGCGAACCGAATCCAGAAGTTCGTTCTCGCCATTCAGCTCTTCATCGATCAGATTCAAATAAAGCTTAACAAGCGGGTGATCGAGTTCCCTTGGTGTTATTTCGTTACCAGCGGTTTCGTTAAACTTGACGATATCCGCCATTGCATCATATTTCTTCATTTGTTCTCCTTTGATTTGAGTGCGGCTTCGAGGACTTCTTCCAGACTTCCACCACCGTTGTAGTGCATGGTGTGAAAATGGATTTTATTTCCGTCCATTTTCACATCTGCAAAATCACATCCATCTGTTTCTGCTTCAACTTCGTACTCACAGCGGTAGTACACGCCGTTGATCTTCATGAAATCTGAATCACACATCAGTTCACTGATCTGGCTTTCGACGTCATCGAATACGTCGCCATACCGCTCGATGGCTTTGCGTTTGACAATCTCGGGATCAACCGGTGTCAATGTTCCTTTGTTACGTTCTGTCTCACTCATTTTCAATTCTCCACAAATGTTGCCGTGTAAAATGCCATTTTGTTGAACTTGTCGTAGTAGTCGATTATACCAAGTTCGGTGTAGATGTTCCAGAAGCTTTCGAAGAATTGCTCGACTTTTTCAACTTCCTCGCACATTGGAGAAATGTTTACGAAATAACCGTCTTCAGACTCCGAGAACTGAACCTCATACTCGACAGAATACGAACGAACCATATGCCCTTCGTGGATACGGAGTTTAGCATTGTCATAAATGTAGGCATTTATAAAGTACTTTATCCCAACGGAGTCCTCCACCCTTTTCTGGTAAGCCTCCTTCGCACTTTTTGTGGGTGGCACTCTAAAAGACGAGTACCCTCTATCAATGAGTTGTTTGAAGATGTCACTCATACCAGTTCCTCCAGATAAGAAGTTTCGTCTTTGTCGTCTCTGACCCGGATGAACACAGCAGGCCCATACAGAGTCTTACACCCTGTCCGTTTATCGTCAGTCACTTCCATGTACCGAACCTCGATGACCTTCCCGATGATGATCTCAGGGTCATTCCACCACATCGCTTTGGTTCCGTCGTCAATGCCGGACACATCACCAACAATCAAGCCATCATCGGTTGCATATGAAACAGACCCAAGGGTTCCTTTGTTTTTTCCCTTCATTGACACCAGTGACTCGAACATCAGCCATGAACTGCTTCTTCATCTTGATGAGATCACGAGACCGCTTCGGGGTATATCGGTGGTTGGCTTCCTTCAGTACAGCACCTTCGCCGCCTTGTTGAAAAATCTTTTCAACATATTCTCTGGCTTGCTGTTCATTGTAAACGAGCTGAGACTCAATCAGATGAACTTGCAGATCCAGAGATAACATTGAAGTTTCAGTTTCTTCGTTTGCAGCTGTGATGAAATCTTCAAGGTGCTCAAACCTGTCGTAGTACGGGTCTTGAAGCATCCGCGTATCGTCATATAACGGAAGTTCCGGATCGTCTTCAGTTCCAATACCATCAATCAGATCCCAAGCAATGAAGTGGAACTTTCTGGCGTCCTGTTCGTCGATGGTGCCACGAATCGCCTTGTTCAACATCCCATTTGATTTCTGCCTGTTGTAATAGACCAGTTCTCCGGAAGTATAGTCACCAGCAATCAGCTCCCCGTCAATGATGGATGACTCGAACCCCTCGCTACTATACCTGTTTTGGAACTGCTTGATCACCGGATCTGTCAGGTGTGTGAAACAGTCAATTCGCCGACCATTTGCAGATAGGAAGTATCCGATATTCTTTTTTGGAACGATAACCATAAACGCACGAGCAGCATCAATTTTCGGTTGAATGACTGAAAGGGCGTTCTTTTCGAAGAATTTGTCGATGTCGATATCGCGCTCGCTGAAAGCTTTCATCGGCTTCAAAATACGCAAAGGTAGCAGATTCGTTCTTGCTGATTTGATCGCTTTGTTGATCGTAGTTGCACCAATGCCGATGTTGATGTCCTTATTGATAACTCCGATTGCAATTGACGTTTGGTAAAAGCATTCCAGAGAACGAATCAAAGAAAGAACATGTGCCTTCTTATCATTGGAACGGAACGGAGCCTCTTCTTCAATATAATCCATCAGTTCAATGAAACTCATCGGATCTTTTGCTGGGGGTACGTTCATCACCTCGTCTTCGCTTGTCGTCATCCCATACTGAAATGATGGCGATAGTGCGAGGGTAAGAACTTGATGTAGAAGCGGTGCTACCGACTCGTCTTCAAAAGCCTGAACGAGAATTTTTTCCTTCTTCTTGGTCGAAGTGTTGGATTTTACATCATTCAGGGTTTTTATCAGATTTTCGATTGTCATAGGTTCTCTCTATCTCTTGTTGGATTCTATCCAACCCATATTGAGGTATCATGAACCCTTCTTCCTTCAAAGTCAATAGCAGGCTTCGAACACTGATTAAGTTTTCAAATGAGAAAGTTCTTCCAGCTTCTTCCATTTCAATGTCAATCAACTCCGCATGTTCATAAGCTTCCGTACAGTCTTTATTGTACTCACTCAGTCTTCCGGTGTTGATATAGTCTCCCAGTACAGGACATGGGTATTCTTCAGAAAACTTCCATCTAGCACCAGCAATGTGCACAACATATCCGTTGAAAGATTCATACACATAAACATCTGAGTCTGATGCCCACCTGATCATTGCCATTGTTTCTCTCCACTGATCGTAAGTCATGAGAACATACCGAAAACAGAAATAAGAGTCAATAAAAAACCCTCCGATTTAGAGGGCTTGTGCTTCAAGTAGCCTTTCTTTTTGGCTTTCTTGCGGTCTTTGAATTGTTCGCATTTCTGGAACTTCAAAGCGTTCTTATGGACTAGATTTCGGTTGTTCATTTTCTGTACCTCATAAAATAAGTTCTGGAGACACCCCCAGAACTTATTTAACTTTCAAACCCTCTGACGTGTTAAGATCGGAACTTCCCGTTTATGATGTGAATCAATGAACGCTTTCCATCTGCATAGAGTACACAGTGTGTGTTCAACCATCCAGAAGGCCCGCCAGAAGCATAAGCCATTCTTCCCGTAGACACACCAACGGTGTAAGCACCATCGATAACTCTCGGAGAATGTCCGTGACCGGATGTAACTTTAACCCCGATCTGGCTCAGGTTCTTGGTTGACCCTCGTGCTCCATTTGGCCCAATATCACCATGATATGCGTGCTCGACACCAAGAACTTCGAAGCTTGTTTCTCGATTGATGATATTGAGGTCTGGTGACAATCGTTCCATCCAATAGTCGAATGGGCGGATTGTAGACGTTCCTCCTTCTACCATCCGGTTGTCTCGAATCATTTCAAGAGCTGTCTCCAGATAGAACTCCGCGTTCTCCGGATCCTTCCTCCAATCAGTCTCTTTGATGTATCGAGTGATATGATCGTCATGGTTTGAAGTCACCACCACATAGTCTGTATCATCCCGCATCCGCTCGTTCATGAATTGAGAAAAGTCCGTCAACTCATCCATGATGTTTCCAGTTCCGTTTTGATGCTTTGCGTGCATGATAAACGGGTCGTTTCGATGGTGATGGCTGATGGAGAACCCGTCAACTGAATCGTGAATGAAAACTTTCTCAGGATTCAGAAGGTTCACAAGACCGTTGTCGCCAAAGGTAGCTTCATCAACCTCTTTGGAGATCCACCACTGGTGTAAATCGCCGAGTACCAAAGTTGCTGCTCGCGGAGCATCATCGACGGTTCCATTCGGACGATATACTTTATCCAAGTCGATAAACGAACCATCTTCATTCGCGGTTACCTGTCGAATGTAGAATTGATCCCCATCACTCTCGACAACAGTTGCCGCATATTGGTGATGGTGGTGTCCAGTCTTACCGGCTTTTGATCGAGTGTAGTTCGGCACAGTTATTGCACCAGTTGTTGTCATAATCTTCGCCATTTCGCCTTGGCGAGTTGCAACAGTCTTGAACTCGTACTTCGGGTGACCCACGATACACGATTTGGCACCAGTGAACCCCTCAAGTCCGCTGAGAGGTGATTTTGCTGTTGGTTGGATCTGTATGTCACCCAACAGAACAACGCCTTTACAAAGCTCGTATCGGCGGTCGACAATGTGGTCGACAATACTCTCGTGCCACCACTCGTATTCCTTATCGGTGAATACGGATGTCGGGTTTTTATACCGGAACGGGATAACAATCAGTTCTGCGTCGTTGAGCTCGCAATATGATTTGAGTGTGTCATAAAATCCAGTGTGGACTGGAGTTGCGTTCTGAGCAGAAACAATAACCCACCGGGTTGATTTCTTTACGCTCTTGATTTTATTTGACACTGCGGTGTGGTCGATGGTTTGATCGAACTGCTCGATGCCGAGGGGATTTACTGTCCTGAAACCACAATCGCCACAAGACCAACGTTGCTTTCTTGATTCTGTGTACGAATGTCGTCTTACTTTACTGCTGTAGCACTTAGGGCATTTTAGCGTGGACAAAGGAACCTCCATTATTACGCTATCCCTCTATATTAGTGCTTTATTTTCCTTGTGTCAATCGCCAGCCGTCGATTTCTCTATTGTCTGCAAACGCACGAGTCACTGTTGACTTATTAACGCCAAGGAATTTTGCGGCTTCTGCCATAGAAGAGAAATTCCGTTTCTGCTTTCCCCTTTCAAGACATACTTTGATTTGAGAAGCTTCCCATGGTCTTTTATCGTATTCGAGATTGCCCTTGATTACGTTGTCGCTGTATGTGAGAAATTGGAGGTTCCCTTTCACGTACCCCTTTTTCGCATCCTTTCGATCAAGAGTGGGAGTCAACTTTAATTGAAACCCACTGTCTTCCCACTGGTTGTACAACTTCTTGTAGGTCGCGTCTTTAGAAGCGTAATCGAAGAACTCACTCTGTGGGATCAGCTTGCCTTTATGACCCTTGTTTCGGGTTCTTCGGCTTGCTGTTTCCCACATCTTACGAATCCTACCATCAAAAGACTGATAGTAGGTACTTTTATCAAATGCTTCGTGGAGTTCTTCGATTCTCATTACGCTGGCTTCTGCTCGCCGTTGATGACTTCGCGTGTCTTATCTTTGATAGTAGCACGAACCATATCTCGGATAGACGCTTCCATTGTTTCTTTGTCGGAGATATCCAGAGTCTGGTTCTCAGACAGGCGAGCCCGAACTGCATCTTCAGTTCCAGTGCCGCGTTCATCGCGAAGTGCGTTTCGAGAAGGAGCAACAGTTGCCATCATCCAGCCGATACCATAAGCGATTGTACCGCTCATAGCGACTTCCAGACCCACGATAGCAGCAAGACCGCCAAGAGCAGCACCACCACTCACAATAGCCGCAAGAATGAGCATAGAGGCGATTACGAATGCAGTTACACCGAGGAACTGTTTCATTCTTCCCAGATTTCGAATGACGAGCCTGACAAACGATTTGAAACCAGCCTCTTTGACGATCTGGTAGCCTTCGGCTTGAAGGATGCCAATGTCGGCTTCCATTTCATCCATAGTGTCAAAGCGAGTTACTTCTGTCATTTTGTCGCTTTCGAATACAGCTTTACCAAAGCTTCCACTGGAGCGTACACGAACGTAGTAAACTGAAGTTGAACCCTTACGCATTACACGAGATTCAAACTTCTTCAGTCGAGCGGCTTGGATCATTTCTTTGAACCCTTCTTGAAGCTCTTCTGAGTCTGTCAGACCCTTCTCTGCTTCTGGGTCGTAGTCAAGTCCTTGAGACTCGTAAAGTGGCTGTAAAACCTTGTACATTGGTTTCTCCCGATTAATGATTTATGTACTCTATTTAGGCTCCGACCCCGAACATGTCAGATGCCTGTTGATTCATCTTGCTTTGCAAATCCCACTCCAGAGACTCCATGTAGTTCACAAACTTTACATCCGCCTTCTTCCACATCTTGTCGTAATCAATTACAACATCCTCAACAAACTCCGGGACTTTATTACTTGTTACCGGCACTCCGATGTAATTTGAGTCTTTGTCTTTTATGTTGCAGACGTAGAACTTTTCACCGGGGAAGATCTTTCTGTCAAGATTCCCACACATACTGTTATAGTAGATGGCGGCTCTGTAGTGATATGGGAACCCTTTCATAGACCCGGAAGCAGCAAACTCTTTTTCGTATTGTGAGAGTTTCTTTGCTGGCATTGGGATCCCTATCTCAGATATCGGTAGCTGGTAGAACTCTTTTTTGAATTCATTCTTATATGCCATCAGCTCCCGTTCAGTCGTTCCGTCAACAACCATGTCGATGATCTTTCTCAAGAATCTCTTTACGGCTTTGGACGTATCTGATTTTTTGACCTCAAGCCCCATGATTTTGAGCTTGTCGACCCGCTTCCCTTCATCATCGACGATATGCATCGCATACCTTTTCTTCGTGACGAAGAACGCCCTGTCAGAAACGACCTCCCGGTCTGTTGATACGAAATGAACCCGGTCTTCCGGACAGTTGAACGCCTTTGTAACGAACTCAGGAAAAAACGCACCCGTCTCTCTTCCGACGTCATCACAAAACCCGACAATCTCATCGAGACTCCCGAGTGTGTCTGCGATTGTCTTCGGAAGTTTGAGATATATCGAGTCGGTATCGCCAGCAACACCATGAGAAACATGATAATAGCGATACTCCGGAATTTCCTTGCTGAAATCAAAGAACGCAATCTGGTTCTCCCCAACCCCATCTGGGTTTTTCTGGGGATCCTTTGCAAACTCAGTCGTTCCCGGCTTTACTTTATCTTTCCACGCCATTACAACTCCTTCTCGACTTCTTCTATCAAGTCATTCGACTTGAATGCTTGTGCTCTTGATATCATTCGGGCGGTGAGTGTTACGCTTCTAGCCATCCGTATATCGAACAGGCGGAAGTGTTCGTTACCGGTTGCGCCGTAGATTGCGTTCAATCGAGCGACCTTCAGAACTTTCTGCTTGAGATCATAAATCGCTGCCATCTTATCATCCCCAGCCCGATCATACTCTTTCTTCAGCCGCTGGTTCTCTTTACGCTTCTTGAACCCATCCACAAGATACTCTGAAAGCAGACCCATGGTTCCGTCGAAGATCGTACCATTCGCGGATATAGTCCAGTTGTTCTCTCTTATGGCGGTCTCAAGCTCAGAAGGAAGTATCACTTCTATCTCGCCGTCATTCGTATCGTACACGGTTATAGGCCCACCAGAGTCGTCCCTAGTTATTACCCGGACATAATCATCGTCGTTGCCTTCGCACTGGAATATCATTGTCTCTGGAGACAATCCAAGCATGATCATCGTCAGCGGATACAGACTCGTCAAGTCAATGCCGAATACCCATTCATGGCGTCCGGGGATTGTGTCATAAACGATAGCTCCGGGGAACTTTTCCTTGTCATGTTGTTTCTTGTCTGGGAGTACGATGTTTCCTTTCTCCCGACAGAACTTCATGAACCCCATTTCGATTGGCTTTACGGATCCAGTCACGTCGTTGAACAACACAGAACCACCAATCGCAACCGTCCTCATCATATCCATGAGCTTGTGTTTTTCATTCAGTTCATACAGAAGTCGAACGTCGTGAACACCGTATTCACAGAACTTCTGGGGATTCTGTCGATATAGCTCACCAAGGTCGCCATCATCCTCATACTGAACTTTCCTCATTCCGAGGTCTTCTTCACAGATAGCATCCAAACTGAATGACGGACGTTCTCCGGGGATGAACTTCTTATAGACCTCCATGAGATCGACGTGTTTCCTGCCGACTAACTGCCATTCAACTCGTTCTTCGCCATATTCATCAACGTACTCTCTGGATGAGAGTTTAAACCCATCCCGACAATACATCGTCATGGCATGTTTCTCTCCGAACAGCTTGATCGACCGCTCGATGATGTACGGTAAGTCGAACCCTGCTGAGAACCAACCACTAAGAACATCAATCGGATCGAGATAGTCTGCAAATTTTTGCAACATATCTCTTTCACTCCAGCACCATACAATATGGACGTCAAACTTCTCGTCTCGGAGATCAATGACGTTCTTCAGATGATCCAAGCAGAAAATGGTGTATCGGTTGTAATGGTTGTCCCAGCACTGGATTAGGTTTATCTCGCCATACGAATTACCGGGTTTTGGGTATCCCTTCCCATGAGACAGGTCGAAATCGACTTCGATGTCGTAAAGACAGTAGTTGAAGTGACCGGTTTCTGATGCATCGCTGTACTCGTCAATCAACACCTTATACTTCGATGGCACATCCGATTCACAGACATAGGACTCACTCTGGGCAAAATCCCGAAGATCCCTGTTCGAGTCGAAGCTACACTTCTTCATCGGTGTGCCCCAAAGGTCTTTGTACTTTGATGGGGATCCGCTGTTGTCTGGAATGAAACAGTAATAGAAGTCTCGTGCGTCGTACGTATCGATGCTCAATCCAGCTGGGTCACGAACCCAAACATGGATCTGCCCTCCTTGTTTGACAGAGTCAATGTAAAGGTATTCGAAATTTTCTTCTGACATGGTTTCTCCAACGAATAAAGGGGAGCCTAGCTCCCCTTTATTTTACTCTCTTACAGACCAGCTGTCTAGCCTTCGTAGTCGTCTTCGATCAGACCGAGGCGAACCGCGTTTCCGTAGATTTCTTCAGCTTTCTCCAAGGCTTCTTTTGCCTTGTGAGATTCGTACGCGATGTTTGCGTGCTTGTTGAACTCCGATTTTTTCAGATTCAGAGCGTCACATGCAACTTCAGCAATTTCGTCCAGCTTTTCCTTGTACTGGCTCATTGCGATTTTCGCGACGGTTGCTTCTTTGAGGTACTTTTTCAGTTCCTCCGTTTCACTTGGGGTAAGGTCTGCTACCCGGATCTTTGCATCTTTCGCCATTATTACTTCCTCTTCGGTGCATTGTTGATGATGGCACAGTACTCATTCAGAGTTTCTGTGAGATAGTGATCTGCGAAGAATCGGAACCATCGACGCCCGATTTCATCTTCCAGATAACACAGTTCAATTTCCTGTTCCTTGGTGAAAGAACGATTGCGAGCCTCACTCTTCGCGGCGAAGTAATTCTCTTTCATCTGAGCGATGATGCGTTTGTGCGGCTTCTCTTTACGTTGGTAACGGGACATAATTACGCCTCTTTTGGTGCTTTGGTGGTTTTACGTGGAGCGGCCTTCTTGACTGCTCGCTTCTTTGTTGGTTTGCGGGTAGTTCCGCCTTTCTTCACTTCTTCTTCGAGTTTCTTGTATTTCTCAGAAACATCGTCGAAGTACTTCTGCTCCATGTCGCAGTATTCTTCTGCGCTCAGAATCATCATATCATCATGATTCGGAAGTTCAACTCGAATGTTATCCGCAACGCCGATGTCATAGAATGATGCACGGTACGGGGAGGTGTCAATTGCTCCGACGATAGACACCATACCATCTGGCGTGGACATCATAGTTACTTGTCTCAGATTGTCGTAATACATGATACCAATCTGAGAGAATCGGCCATGATCAGCTTCATGAACGCGCTGTTGATAATCCTGATATTCGATTGCGAACCCGCTTTCGATCATTTCCTTGCCGGATTTGTGGATTTCGGTGTACATGGCTTTATCCTTCTCTTCTTGAGTCAGGATATCACCAACACAGTACTCCATGAGGATTGGGAATACCTTCTTCTGGCTTTCCAGAACGTCCTCGTGTTGGTTTGTCTTGCCATAGTAGCCGTAACTTTCCCGGTGCCACATGAGCTGTGAGAACGGGGATACGACTCGGATGTCGCCGAGAGACCAGATCATAGCCCCAGCGGAAGATGCCGAAGAGTTGCAGATGGTTACAACCGTCTTGAAGTTACGAAGTGCTTCGATGATCTCTGTCAGGATTGTAACGTAACCACCATCAGAAGAGACCCACACTTCGATGATATTGAACTTCTTTGAAATGTCGTGGAGGTCAGACACCAACTTAGTGTTATCCTCAACACTTTCAAACTTTCCGTGAAGGAACAGTCGAGCGATTCCGTCACTTTCCTCCAGACGAAACGGTTTCGTCTGTTGGATGACTGCAACTCCGGGGGAATTTGATTTTGCTGGCTTTGTCATAAGTCATTGATCCTTATTTGTTTCTTGAATTGAGATATTACTTGTTGGTTGTCTGGTTGTCAAGAAAATATTCTTTCACTCCACGATATTGATTTTCGGCAACAATAACAGATACCAACATCAACCAAAACGCAGAGTAAAGGGCGTGGTTTTCTCCTGAAACTATAGCAATAACAGCAAAAGAAATAAAGGTCAGAATGATGATGCTTGTATGATATGCCATTCGAACCATGTCGTTCTCGCAAAGGTATTTGAAGAATTCGAATCCGCTACTTTTTCTTGACCTCTTAAAAGTAGCCGTGTACAGGCGAACGCGTTCATTCTCTTTTGAACTATAAAACTTAGCGACCCCAGCTGTCATCAAAGCCGCCAGTATGTAAACAACCGCGACGAAGATCCCGGCGATTATTTCGGAGTACCAGATAAGAAGGCCGGTGACGGAGAATGCGAAAACGTAACCCAGTAGGGATTTGATTATTTCTTTCATAATGAAACCTCTTTTACATATTTGTGAGGTTTCATTATGAGGTGTTATCTAATCGATGTCAATCAGAAGTTGATAATGGGGCGGAGATATTATCTTTGAACAAACTTCCGAATACACCAAGGAACGTCGATATGATTGGCATGAGAACGGCAGTTACTGGTATGAGCCCAGCAGACCCCAAAGCAATCGCTGTCGTGAGACCTGCCGCGCCCATAATGAGAGCAGTCTTGTGCTTCTCAACCCAACTCCGGGGATCGATGTCAGCCCACCCACGGAGTTCGAGCATCGTGATTTCCTTTGCCGACGAAGACAACGACTGCGAAGATGTATTGTCGAACTTCCCGTCAATCATTTCCACAGTCTTTACTTTACCATCATCCTCTACGAAGATCCTGTAATGGGATCGTTTCTTTGGAGACTGAAGAATTTTCACATTGGCGTTCTTCCCGCTATACTTAGTGACTTCCTTCCGAATCTTCGCGATTGCGAAAGATTCCATGATCTCATCAGACGACTCAATCTGTAATACTTCGTCGACTCTCATCACATTCTCCCTGATGCGTTCCAGCGATCCGTTGCGCCATCGTTACCAGAGAGACGTTGCATCAGCCATCCAGTCCCGGCGACAGCAGCAACACCGACTGCAACTTTTGCGACAAATGACACCGCGCTTGCAATTGACATCAGCCATGCGAAGAGTATCGGTGCTCCGATAAGTGCAACAGCAGTACCACCAATCAGCCACATCAGAAGACGCTTCCAATTTTTCTGAAGGTATGTTCTGGTGTCTACCGGGCGAAAGGTTCCATTTGTCAGAACTTCTCGTTCATCCATCAGTTCCCGGAAATCACGATATCGTTCTTCATTCACAACCTTGTCGTTCACCACATCAAAACGGAAGAAAGTGCCATCGCCAGCCGCCAGTATGGCGTAATGTTTCGGGTTTCTCACATCCTGAAATACCATCGCTTCAGGGGGAGCAGATCCCCCATATCGACGAACGTAGTCTTGAATTACTTTGTTCACCCGGCTTTCAGTGAGAACTTGTGCTTCTTCACGAGATTCGACGATGCCCTCGAAAATCATTTCGTTAAAGAACGATTCGATTTCAACAGACTCGTCAATCTCTTTGAGGTCGTATAGTTCATTCACATGCATTTGAAAAGACTCTTACTTGTTGTCTTCTTATTTAGCCATCGGTGGTTTGGGTGTCTTGAACGGTTCCTTATTGACTTCCAGACCAGTGACTTCAATGTCTTCCCACTTCAGATTAAGAAGATCGTCGAGATCTTTGAGTTTCTTCTTGAATCGAACTTCACCCGGCTTTCCGAGCTTCCGAGCCACCAGTTCCTTCGCATATTCGATCTGGTTATTGTAGATATGAACTTGAGTCAGGTCACACGAGATGGTTCCGACTTTGAATCCGAAAATTTCTGCGATGGCTTTTTGGTACAGCGCATACTGCTGTACAGCGAACATACAGCCGTAAACGGTGTCCAGACTTCTGTTCAACATCTTCAGATGAAGCGTGTCATCGCCGTTTTCGTCAGGCAATACCACAAACTGATGTGAATGCCAACATGGCGTCAGTGCCATTTCGTCTAACTGAGCGGGATTCCAGAAAGTAACATAATGTCTACGGCTGTATGGGTCTTTCTTGAGATTGGCGAACAGATCTTTGAGTTGATCTTTACCGCCATCAACACCATCAGTCGTCGGGGATTTTTCGCCGCCGAACCCCCGAAACTGGAATCCATATGCCTTATTCATGTCGCCCTCATCGACATAGAACAATCCACGATTGTCGAGGAACTGCCTGCTTGTGTTCCCCTTCCAGAAGTTGATCCCCTTCACTTCTAACTGCTTTGTTTGCGTCTCACCTCTGAGGAACATCCAGAACTCTTCATAGGAGTACCGCAGTGGAGCCGCCTCGACAGTCCTGAAGGGAAATTGTTTCCCGGCATTGAATACGAGTTTCCGGTCGAAAACAGCAATACTTCCCACTCCAGTTCTATCGGGAACGCTGACGCCGTTCCTGAGAATGTCCGCCAACAGTCCGATATAACCAGCTTCGTCAAAATATACTTTCATGAAAAAGATTCCACCCACTTACATTGTCTTATGTGCTTGATATGGTTTGCAATTCGGCGAACGTAGGACGGGTTTCCTTTGTGTCCGCCGTTGTATCCGGAAAGGGTCTCTTTCCAATCCCCGCCACGATAGTTATGCCACCACTTTAGAACACCTATGGCTAAGTGTGCGGCATATACATGGTCGTCAATCAGAAGTTGTGCTGCTCTGTTCCTGTTGTACGAATTGTCTTTCCACCCCAAATCTTTGATAGCATGGGATATTAACGTGTGGTAAACGCCAGCCGATGGGTCTGATAGTGATATCCGATACCTCCCAAGTTCACTTTCTTCCAAAGCGATAGCAACCATGGTCTCACCCAGATCATATGGTTCTCCGATGCTGTAAGAAAGGCTCACAATACTTCTCTCAAACCCGTTGAGTTCGCATGATGTCTTCGGACTCGCAGCAGCAGGAGCACAAGAAATGATCAGAATCATAATGACAATTGCCATTATGATCCCACGGGAACGATAAATCTCGCTGTTTTTCCAGCTCATCACAACCTCCGATTTGATTCGATGATCATTTTCTGGTGATGCATTGGTACGAATTGGATAGAACCACGATCCATATAAACGCCGTAACATTCGACCCCGGCTTCTTCGAACATGGAGATAGCAACAGCATGGCTTTCATGCCACCTGTCTGTAGCTGTAAAGTTCTCCTGAATGTGATAGACAACGGCGATCTCTTTCTGGATTATCGCTGCTGCGCACCCGGCACACGGAGCTAGTGTGCAGAACAGGATATGTCCTTTAAGATTCCTGTCGGAATTCAGGATACAGTTCAGTTCCGCATGAACCGTCCTCGGATACTTGTAATCCCTGTCCGTCAGATTTATATCCTTGACGCCTCTCGGGAATCCGTTGTACCCGTATGAGTGATCACGCTTGTAATCCGGCTCAACCAGAACAGCACCGACCTTCGTAGACGGATCTTTGCTGAATGTTGCTCGATGTTTTGCGGATTCAAGATGCCTGATGATCCATTCGTAGTTTTCTTCTTTAATCACAATCTTACCCTCACGACCTCTCGACATTTTTCATCATGTCCGATGACAATTTCCAACGGGTGCCCAGATTCAAATTGAACGACTGATGTCGCTTCTTTAATAATCCTGCGAGATACGGCAGCACTGTATGGGGATTGCTTTATCAACCGACGAATCCATCGAGCGACAATATCTCTTCGAGTCTGACTTGAAGAGTATCCCTCAATCCCCTTGAACATTTTGGGGAGCTTTTGGTTTACTACTCGGTGCCATTCCCCCGGAGAAATTCTTGAGATTTCCACTTAACGCCTCCTTAGTGCTTTCATAGCACCCTTGACCTTTGATTCAACAGGGTCGTCCGCTTCTTGAACGACCTTCTTACTTTCCTTCGGAGCAGATTTCAAGCTCTTTGCTGGTGATGATGATCCGAGTGTTCTCTTTCCACTTCGTTTTGTTGTAGAGCCACCGGGACTGTTGGTGTACCGGAGTGTATCAGGGTTCTTATACCCAGTATGCATTTTGTAAGTAACAGCCGCGTTCCGGAGCTTCAACTCGACAGTCTTGAACTGATTATTATCGATGTCTTCCTGATTTGCAACCATCGCGATTGTCCAATCGGAAGTTTGGATCAAGGAGATACCGCCCTGAATATGCATCGGATTGATACCAGAGTACGCATCCTGACCTTCACGGTTAATCTGTGCGGCTGTGAACGCATACGCGTTGATATCGTTGGCGATCTCACGCAGTGCTTCTGATTTCACTTTGTCTGTATCGTATTTGTTTGCGCCAACCAGAGACTTCATTCCATCGACGCCCATGCCAGACAGATAGTCGACAATCAGAACATCAGGATAGTATCCTCTCTGGATGTAGTATTCCATGACATACGCGTTGATCTGGCTTGCTGTTGTTCCATTTGGCAGGCGTTTGACCAGCATACTACCCATGGATGTCGATAGCTTTCCAAGCTCTTCAGCGATCAGCTTGGCGCTTTCTCGGTGTTCTCCGATATCGTAGTTCGTAGTGATCGTATCAAGACGCTTCGAGTACAGACCCTCGTCAAGCTCAAGACTGATGAAAAGAACATTCAGATTCTGTCTTGCCAGATAATACCCGATATTGCCGAGCATCACAGACTTACCGCCACCGGATACGGCTGCGACAACACCGAGTTCCCCGCGACCGATATAACCGATCTTGTCGTCAATACAATCAAGACCGATCTTACGATGGTCTTTCATTTCATCCATGGTGTTGATACGCTCTTCCGGGTTTTCGAATATCTCCGTACCCAGAGAGTTGTCGAGCTTAACCCGAAGCGCATCCTTCACCAATGCATCTACGGCTGATATGTCACCGTCCTGAATCAGATCAGCACCTTCAAGAACCGCGTTCATCATCGCCTGTTCTTGACAGAACTTCTCGATTTCTTTTTCGACGTAGTTCATATCATCCGAGTCTACCGGAGATTCTCGAAGCTCAACGCCAGTTTCAGCGTCTATCACATCGAGCTTTGGGATGTTCTTGTACTCGGCGAAATGTTCACCGATGTACTCAACAACACGATCCATCGGCTCGTCGAAGTATTTCGGCTTCAAGATCCGAACACATTTAACAAACAGTTCTCTGTTTGTCAGGATCCGTTCGATCAGGAGTTTCTGTTTCTTGTCAATGCTGCTCATTTATTTTTCGTCCACCTTTTGTAAAGTATATCTGATTTTGGGCCGGGTTTCATTATCCCTTTGTGTATCATATGCGCTGCGACCATAATCCCACGGTTTATCACAGCCGCATTGAGATCTTTCTCAGACCACATGGGCAACGAGACGTCAAACCCATACTCTTTTGCCGATTCGTATAGCTTACTCCCATGTCTGTCAGGAAGCACTATGGGGTTTGAATGTCTCAAGTGATACGCTTGCTTTGGTGTTATCTTAGGGCCGCAAGTCGCTACTGTGTCGGGAAAGCACAAAGCATCCATCTGACCTTCTATGATCAGTGGTCTCTCCGGTATGATTTTCGAAGGAATGAACAACATCGATTCGCTGCTGCCTTTCTCAGTGACATACCTCCCAGACTTTGTGACATAAACCCACCCTATGAGCTTATCGTAGAAATAATGGGGGATGACCAGAGACCCTTTATAAGGCCCACCAGTAACGACCCGAAAGTCGAGATCGTAATAGATACACTCCCGGCCTACGAGAAAATCGACCCATTTATCTCCGAGGTTCCGACCCCGACACTCTTCGGGCAGCGTCATCGTCTTATAGACGTTTTTCTCGAATCGATCATCAAGCTGTTCTTCTTTGAATGATCTCTTTTTGTACGAGCGCAACTGGATCGGAATAGTGACCCCGAGGACGTCCATCAATGCCCTGAATTTCTTAGGGATCGGCTCACCCTTAGTGTACACCGTGGTGGCATCACAACTACCACGAAAGCAGTTATAGATTATCTGCTCGTGCTCGAATTTGAATCCGCCTTTCTTCTGCCCTTGCTCTCGATTCTTGCACATTGGGCAATTTATAGGATGAAAGCCGGAGCCGGTTGTCGTACTTCCTATCGCACCACGAATGTCATCAGCCAATGCGTCAAACGCATCGTCTCTGTTCATAGAAGATACTCCAATCTCATAATATCCTTGATACTCTCTGCGCTGGATAGCGCGTTGTCAATATCTTCGACACCGCCGTATATGAAATACTTCGACCACCTAGATATCTCGGTACGTAACTGTATTCGGCCACCCTCAGTGGATATGTCCAACCCGATAACCGACTCAACAAAGTGTCGATCATCGACCAGTTTATTCCAAATGGTTTTATGTACTATGTTCGTATTGTACAAGAATTCCCGACCTACCCGGTAATCGAAGTTTGATCTTTTGGAGGTTATACTGAGTGCAACTCCCTTCAGCTTGCCGTATACTTCTGAATGGCTTAGTTCCTTTATTTCGCCCGCAGTCCCATTAACTTCAGACCTGTAAAAAGTACAGCTACCGTCTCGAATAGAAACCCACAATCCATAGACGTAGTCTTCGATGTCTTTGTCATAACTCTTAGAGCGATGAACAAAATTGATGAATTCTCTATAAGTTTGGAAGTCTCCATCGTTTATGTAATAGTCGGTTATCTTTGAAATCATAAAACCTCACAAACTCATCATGGATAGAACGACGCTTCTGAGCTGTGAGCGGTTGTTCATCAAAGAGTT
>VMHT01013446.1_pt1 | contig 152018 bp, 131 predicted proteins | sample 4693611 | NCBI WGS metagenome assembly VMHT01 (sample SAMN12280063, study PRJNA550983) | marine metagenome | isolation source: seawater sampled from same location over 5 years 0.02-0.2 micron viral filtrate | place: USA: collected off the coast of southern California halfway between the port... ... | reverse complement strand
TCTTGAGTTCATTGGAACAAAATACTTTTTTAATAAAAGTATTTATGTATCAAAGCTTTCCGTCTACAACTGCATTACCAACAACTCTAGTGTATTGTTCAAGAGTTCCTTCCTGTTCACACTTTAGATGCCATCTACTCATATCAAGAACAGCCTCAAAGGTTGCACCAGTAAGAAAATCTTTCCCAGTATCTTTTCTTACACTAGTAAACAATCCAAATCTTGTCTTGCGAATATAGAAAGCATCATCAATCCAATCAACTTCTGTGATTTCGGGATGTTCAGTCTGCTCCATTATCCTCCTTTTTATTAAATCCAAATGGTCCTTCTTTGTCTTCGAGGGCAACTTTGAGTGCGATCCCACCAACCGCTTCCATAACCCTGAGAATGTCTTCTGCTCTTGCTCCTTCACCAAGTTCTTTGGCAACATACCAATATTTAGGCCAGAATGTTTCTCCTGCCTTTTCATAATCTTCGAGTGTAAGTAATTTCATTTTCCAACTCCATGATCAGGTGCTTCTTTTTCAAGTTTACGAATATCTTGATGCAATCTTTCTACTGCCTTACGAGTTTCTTCAGTCTCTTCCCATTCCCAAGTATCTCCAGACTTGGTTACAAAAGTTCTTTTAGTCATACGTCTCCCTCCTTACGATTTTCAGAATAGTGAACATCAAAAGATCCACCTGGATAACGAGATTGTAGTTTTTCTACATTCATCTCAATAACCTCATCAAGGGAAATATTCAGGCCCATACATGCTTGAGCAACATACCACATGATGTCACCTAGTTCACGCTTTAGATGAAACATATTTTCTTCATTGACGGGTTTGCCTTGGAAGACGATCTTTTTGACAATCTCAGTAAACTCACCTGCCTCAGCACACATACCTACAGATGCAGTGAGAAGACGATGAGTTTCAAAATCATCGGCAATCAGTTCTTGAATGCGATAAACAAATGCATCATGATCCTGAGAAGGAGTGCTAGTAACTCTGCTCACAAACTCTAGGTACTTATCAGTATCGACTTTATTGGACATATCTTCTTTATTGATTGAAATAGTCATTAAAATTTGAACCCCTCAAATGATTTCTTGATTGTGGACTCTTCGTAACTATACTCCTCTTCTTCTCCTTTGTCAAGTATATCATCCTGAGCACTCTGCTCACAATCATACAATCTCATCTTTGCACGATCAATACCAATGACAAATCTCTTGAAGAAATTGACATCGTTATATCGATTCTTCAACTGTTTTACCATAATTTGTCCGAGCCCCTCAAGCTCATCTGAAGAAATAAGGGCAAACATAAGATCAGCAGTAGCAGGGAGACCAAAGGACTCACTAGTGTCAGTAATGTCAACATCAGAGCTACCATAGCCAGAACGAGTGGTCTGCGTGGCAGAAACGATAGGGACGTTTGCTTCAACAGCCAGTCCTCTAAGCTCTTCTGCAACCGACTTAATATAAGAATATGAATTGACATTGCCGTTTGAGCGATACCTGCTGGAAGCACATATATTAAGGTAATCAATGAAAATAATATCAGGTCTAAATGACTTCTTAAGTGCAAGTTCATTAAGAAGTGCTTTAAAATGTCCACTATGGGCGCTGGCTGTAGGATACTCTTTAATTATAAGTGTTCCCTGGGTTTTCTTTGCTAAATTTGCTACCTTATTCTCAAACATTACTTTTGGCAATTCTGAAATTTCTTGAATGGGAACATTGAGGAGGTTAGCATCAATTCTCTCTGCAATCTTTTCTTCAGCCATCTCAAGCGTGATGTAGAGAACGTTACTTCCTTGAAGGAGGACTGAAGAAGCAACGTGGCACATGAACAAAGACTTACCGACGCCTGTACCAGCAAGAGCGACGTTGAGACTCTTGTTAACCAGACCACCCTGTGTAATTCTGTTAAAATATTCCAGATCGAATGGGATCCGGTCTTCCTTTTGGGTGTAAAACTTAAATCGCTCTTCATAATCGTTTAGATAGTCGTGACCAATATTGGAATCAAATGATACCGCCAAAGCATCAGATAGGATACCAGGAATAGCATCTCTTCCTTTCTTCTCGTTATTACCATCAGCGAGAGCAATTGATTCCATAAGTGCTAAGTATATAGCACGATCTCGACACCACTTTTCTGTAGTATCAATCAGCCAATCATAATCTGTCGGCTCATCCTCTAAGTAGCTGATAAGCTTTGTCACCTCTTTGAATGAGGAGTCATTGATATCAGTACGCTTTTCCGCCTCAATACAAAGAACTTCCTTTGTACTCAGAGAATTATACTGATTGACATAATTGAAGATTTCTTCATAGACAACCTTTTGGTTTGAATCTTCGAAGTAATCTGGTTTGATGAAAGGGAGTACCTTTCTTAAATACTTTTCATTATATAATAGGTTTCTAAGAATTAGAACCTCAATTTTGTCCATAACTGAATTCCCTCTGTGCAATTTGTTCGAGTTGGTCCATCACCTCTGGAGTGAAGTATTGTTCTGGGTCTTTATAAATTGCTTTTGCATAGACTTTTTTACCACCTATCTCATATCGACCAGCAACGTTTTTCCAAAGTCCGCCAATCTCACCGAGTTCAAGAAGACCATAATATCGATCAAGACCACGCTCATCGTAATACAAACGCACCGTAACATCTTTGTTCTCCTTGCTTAAACGCGACTTAGCAGTCTTTGCCTTGATAAGGTTTCCAATGACTTCTGTTCCATCTTTTTCTTTTTTCTTGCTGAGATAAATGATCGTAGAAGCCGCATACTTAAGTCCGCTGCCTCCTCCCATTTCTTTTGTAGGAACATAAGATCCAATTACATCATAGGTGTGATTTGTGACAATTAAAGGAATTTTTGCTTGACCCAGTTTAAGAGTCAACATACGGAATGCACCTTTAATAAGCTGAGATTTAGTCATGTCTCTAACCTGCTTATCATCAATAGCATCTCTGATCTCCTTTTCTGTAGAAAGCATTCCTAAAGAGTCTAGCACAAACATAACAGGTCTGCGCTCATCCTCAGGTTTTTTGAGATACACATCGACTGCTCTCAATGCCAGACTTCTGAATTCCTCAACTGTCACAACATTAGAGACCACGACACGATTTAAGTCGATGCCCCTACTTGCCATAAGAGACCCGTTAACAGCGGCTTCAGTGTCAAAATATAGACAATAACCATTAGGGTTAGAATCAAGGAAGTTTTTGACGACAGCAAGAGAGAAAAAAGTTTTTCCAGTACTAGACTCGCCAGCAATGGCAGTAATCTTATTGCCAGATACACCGCCAAAAATGGAACCTGAAACAAGTCCGTTAAAAATATACGAACCAGTATCAACGAATTCTTCAGTTTCTTCAATATCGGATGCAAGTTTTGTGTACTCATTACCGACCTCCTTCACAATTTCTTGTAAAAAATCCATTACTTCACCTCAATAGTTAATCCTGAAAGATAATCATCTCGACCAATTTTTCCAGTTGGAAATACATTGAATGATATCGTTATTCTATCATTATTTTCTCCTTCATGGGGGTCAGCTCCATGCATAAAACTAGACGGAAATATTATCATATCTCCAGGGCTAGAAATATATTCATCATTAGAAACACTCGCTTCTGGTTCAAACGATACTTTTATGGCCTGAACTTGAGTGTTGCTGGTTATGTACCAATCATTTGGGCACTTGAACTGTGTATACCCTACAGACTCAGTTAAATATATAATCCCACTGAGTATAGAATTTGGATGAATATGTGGAGGATGCCAATCACCTGGTCCAGAAAGATTTGCCCATGATTGAGTTACAGTTAACTCATCACACAAATAATTCATCTCAACCCGCAATTTCTCCAAGCAAGACATAATCCACTCTTTAATGTCTTTATACTTTTCATCATTCAAAAGATAATCATTATCCGTAGTTCTATTTGCTTGATTTGGTCTATACACCTCTTCCCTCAGTAGAGGTAGAGCATCTTCAATGAGTTTTGGGTCTGCCTTGAATTTATAAATTTTTCTAGGCAAAATAGATAATTCTTCCATTATGCAAAAAATGAATCTAGGTTTACAGTTTTTTCAACTTTCCATCCTATAGAATCTAGGATGATTTTTAAAGGTTCTAAAAAAGACTTCTCAAATTGTAAGTCATAATCAACGTACTTGTCAATACCAAGTTCCTTTGGGAAATCTTGAATAAATGAAATAACATTTTCTCTGAGGATATTTGGTGTCTTTAAGTAGCAAAACTTAATCTTCTCACCATTCTGAATTAGAGAGTATTTGTTATCCAACTTATTTTGTTTTATATAATGATTGAATAGGAGTGCTCCACGAACATGAATAGGAGTTCCCTTTGTGTAGATATCTGATGCTGATTTGTATTTCACAACATCAGATACGGATCTTGGGAATGAAATTTGCTCTGGTGGGAGTTTTTTAAAATCTTTACGACTACTCTCGATAAAGTCGATCACCTCATCTTCGGTGCCACTCATCATTAACTTGAGAGCATCCTTAATCATCTTACGGCAAGGTGCTGGTGTAGAGGACTTCACAGCTTCAATACCCATCATCTTGAGTTTGGGCTCTTCATAACGAACACCCTCACTATCCCATACATTTAGAATATACCGTTTCTTAGCAGTCCAAATACCGCGATCAGCGATATTCTCCCGCTTCATTTGCATCTTCTGGTCATATGCAGATACATAGACCGCAAGTTCCTCGTAACATTTGTCGATATACGGTTCCAGTTTATCACGGCAGACCATATCAAGTAAGTCCACAACTTTTGCTTTGTCGCCAGACCTATTAGCAAGAAATTTATCAACAAGAGGTCCAAGATTAAGATATATCGAATCAGTATCTGATGCGATGACATAATCCTCTTCTTCTGTTTGTAACAATTTATTTAGATATGCATTCATTTTATTTTCAATCCAACGAATACTTACCTGCCCAGAGAGAGTGATTGCTTCTGCATTTGCTAATTTGTAATACCTAAAGTATTGGTTACCAATAGCACCATAAGCGGAATTAAGCGAAATCTTCTTCGCCATCTGAATGTTGTTGCACCGAGAAATCTCTTTCTCAAGTGCAACAGTAGGTGTCTTTTCATACTGTTGCTTTGCCGCAAGCATCTTCTTTTTAAAAATAACACGATCCCCATACATCTTCTCCATTAGTTCAGGTAAGAATCCACGAACATCTTTGCGGAACATAGCACCATTAGCACATACTGCATAATCCTTATACATCTCAAATGTTATATCTTCATTCAAAATACGATCCACAGATACTGTAGGATGTTTCTCCTCAAGCAATGTCTCTGGTGAGATATTATATTGCATAATCAGGTGAGGATATAGTGAGTTCAAGTCAAAACTCACAACCCAATCATACTTTCCAGGAATAGGTTCTTTAACATATGCACCAGCATACTTCTCACTCTTTTCTGATGAATTATTAGGAGGAATTACAATATTTCTATTCTTCAAGTAGTTGTAGATAATATTATCCCACATTCTTACCTGATAAAAAACATCAATATAATTTACTTTGGCAGTATATGCCATAGTAATAGCAAGTTCAATCAACTTCATCTTGTCTTCCAATCGGTCAACAAGTTCTACGTCAACAATATTATATTCAATATATTTTTGCCACCCATAGGTGTAAAAATCCTTGAATGTATCAAACTCAGAGTGGTCCAGTTTTTTCTGGCCCAATTCTACTTCTGCAATATAGTCAAGACGATAAGATTCCTGTGCTTTATAAGTAAACTTCTTATAAAGATCAAGATAATCAAGCTGTGTTATTCCACCAATATCATAGATACAATTTCTTCTTCCCTGAATGTAGATCTCCTTCTCCGACACCAAACCCCAAGGAGAAAAAGTTTTCATAGTTCTCTTGCCAAGAACTCTTTCCATCCTACGGCAGATATATGGAATATCATACAACTGGATATTCCAACCAGTTACCACATCAGGAATGTCAGATATCCACTCATGAAGAAAAGACCCCAGAAGTTCTCGTTCTGTTGGCCTATAATGATATGTAACATTATCTTGCTTTACATTAAAAGGTTTGACCCCCCATGTGGTGATCTCCTTTGTAGCATAATTTTGCATTGTAATTGCAAGAATTTCTTCTGAGCAAGATTCCACATCTGGGAATCCGTATTCTGACGCTACTTCAATATCAATCGTAACTAGCTTAATCTGTTTTGTGTCAAACTTTACTTCATCCTCAGGATAATTTTCTGAAATGTACTGATAGATATATTTTTCATTCCCGTAAACTTCAAACCCATCTACTTGTTCATATTTTTTACAAAACTCTCTACACTCTCGAACTGTCCCTGGTTGAATCTCTTCAACATATTCTCCTGTTAGAGTTTTATACTTTGTCTTTTTATTGGACTTTATGAAAAAGGTAGGACTGAAACTGTCACGAGAATGAAATCGTCTTCCATTTTCGACGCCACGAACGAGGAATTCATTGCCAATCATCTGAACGTTTGTGTAAAATTTCAAGGAAATTCCTCCAGTAATATAATTCTATAGTTAGAAATCAATCTTCATCTGGGTCAAAAAACGGTCCAAATATTCCACTACTTCCTGGACTTCTGGCATCGACTTTATCTAATATGCCATCCATGGATTTTACTGTTTCAATTTTTGAGATCATTTCTGCAATACAGGTGCAAACCATAGGACGCTCTTGCCGAGCGGCAAATGCAAGTGCATTACGAAGATTGAGCTCTGCTTCTTTGAGAGACTCTGCAACTGAATTTGATAGTGCCATAATTACTTTGTTTCTTGTAGGTATTTTTCAAGGAGTGTTGGGGTTGGATCAGCAAGAGTAATAATCTTATCTGAACTGATCATGAATGTGTCCTGCATGGTAACTTCTACCATCCAAGGAGAGAGCATATTACCCTCACAAATTTCCATAGGATTGATCAACTTGCAGTCAGGTTCGCCAATTTCAGCACCAACTTCTTCGATCTGACTGATAAGTCTCTCGCAGTTGGTCATCTGAATAATTTTTATTGGATTCTCCATTGGTATATTCAAGGTCAATCACAGTATAGCAAAAAAATAGGGGGGCGTCAACTGGATTTTGCCAGTTGCCCCCCAGCGGCGACGATATTCAATATTATTTATTTTAGAACCAATCTTTACGAAGATGATGTTCTGGAACGACTCTTCCCATTTTAATACTTAGAAGCCCCGCCTCAAATTCAACTGATCTAACTTCCGTATCCTCTGCCATGGTCCAAGATCTTGTGAATGATCGTTGAGCCACTCCTCTATGGACATACTTGGTTTCTGTTTCTCCGTCTTCTCGTTGTCCTTCAATGAAAAGTTTTCCATCTTGCGTGTAGACATTTACTTGTTCCTTTTTAAATCCAGCAAGTGCTAATTCCAGCCGTGATTCCGTATCACTAACTTGAATTAGGTTATATGGAGGATAATTTGTCGTTGTTTCGTGCAGTGTAAACAGACGATCAAAGTACTCGTCCATACCAATACTGTTTCTATTTATACGTTCCAACAGCTGATTCATGTTGGCAGCATTGTACCTCGTTAGGTCTCCCATTTGATAGCTCCTTAGTTAAGCGAGTTTGTGTTTTGTGGTCCCCGAAGGCAACCATCAATATTTATATTATAGCATAAAAAAACGGGGTGATGAACCCCGTAACTTTTTATTCGGTTATCAGTCATCAGAATCCTCATCCTTAGATACATCCTTAGGTGTGCCATGGATAGGATCTTCTTTCCATGTCTTCCACTTTTCCATACCGATAACTGGATAGGTAAGCATCTTCATCTTACACAGAATATTGTAGTTCTCGATAATGTTTTGAAGGATCAAAACATCCATTTGAGGACCAGCAGTTTTTAGAATGTACTCAGCAACTGTAAGATTGGGAAGAAGTTCATTCAGATAGTAAAGGAATCCTTCACGCTTCTTACCATCTCCCAGATGGTTATCAACAAAGTGGTAAGTTGCAGCAAGACCAAGGATCATACCACCATTAAGAGGTAAATTCCAGCTGTTGTCATCTGCTGCATTGTGAACTTTGTACAGATCAATTGCAGTCTTGGTGAGACTATTATTGTACTTAGTGATGGAAACTCTCAGTTTGTCATAACCATGAACGGCGTTGCTGCCATCATCGGGAGCACCGATACCCTCAACATGAACATTGAGACTTTGGAAACTCTCTTCAAGAGCGATAGCATACTTAGCACCTTGAGCAATATCAGAACGCAGTTTTGCAACTGCACTTACAGTGTTCCTCAAAGAGTTGAAACGCTTGAAGTATGCAGCTTCTGCTTTTTCGCATTGTTCGGTGGTAAAATCAGAATCATGAACTTGAATTTGACAGGGAAGTTCAAAATTCTCTGCATCCTCAACATAAGTTGCTGCAAGGACTGTAGTGTGTTGTCCATCGACAACCATCAGGTCGCCATTAGGACGTTGGAAGACCGAGAGAGGTTTAACAAGAAGGGGGTCAAACTCCTTCGCTTTCTTGATAAACCCAAGGTTGATCAATCGCTGATACTTGGGATCAACCTTTAAATCTTTGACCTTTACCCATTCAACAGGAAGGAAGTCGCCCCTAGAAAATTTCTTTCGTACTCCTGAAATGCCTTTCTTTATAAAGCCATCGACAAGAGCGAGCACATTCATAACCGCTGCCAGCGGTTTTGTTAGCGTAGCCATGGTTATTCTCCGTAATAGTTTTTGCAGTTCCTAGCGATGTCTAACGCCGGACGGAACTGGTCTATTTGTAGCAGAGCTTTAAAGTGATGTCAACTTCTATGTCAGTAATTCGTGATATAAAGATGCTTTACCTTTGCTCCCGTGTGATCTTTTAAGACTTTGGGTTTCTCCTCTTTTTCTACAGCCCCCTCAATGAAACTGTCTATCGTAGGTGCTTGACTTGTTTCTTTGTCCTTTCCAAATCTTTGAGCATAAGTAAAGTCTTTATCAATGATATTATAATCTTGATATGATTCACGATAAAATTCATGATCACTATGTATGATCATCCACTTTGCATCAGTAGATTTCAAGCATTTCGCAAGTTCTTCGTGCAAGTCATCACCACCATCACCCTGAGTATATCCCAACCTTTCCAGGTATGGTGGATCAATGAATACAAAGTCACTAACAGTCACATCATCAAATATGTCAACAAATGATCCATGTCTGATATCACACTTAATCAAAAATGTGTGATGATCTGCTGTTAGATTACATGACATTTTCTTGTAATGCCCAAAGGGTACATTAAATTCTCCCTTTGCATTGTATCTCTCCATGCCAGAAAAACACAGCTGCCTGACAATAATGTATGAGACTGCTTGTATTAGCGGAGTGAAATCTTGTGGATTGTTAATCACATTTCTTGCAGCATAAAATGCCTCTTGTAGTGCATCATGCTCATAAGTCTTAATGATGTCAATGTGATTTAGAACATGCACATAATCATCACTCTGCAATACTTTATAGAGATTGATTACCATTGGATTAATATCATTTAGGATTGCAGGAGTTTGCAATCCAAATGATACAGCAGCACCACCACAGAAAGGTTCAACAACTCGGTCGAAGTCTCTGGGAAGCATATTTTTAATTAATGGCAATTCTTTTCGCTTACCACCTTGATACTTTATGACAGGTTTCATATATACTCAGTCAATAGTTTATTATATCACAATAATCCCAGCTTACGATGAGTATCAGGATCACGTCCAAGATCTTTGAAATCTTGAATAGCCCAAGAAGGTTTGAAAGTATCAATATACCACTGCAAACCATCAACCCAACCAAGTCCGCTTACATTTTTTCCTTTGCTGTAAAAGAAAGGGCAAAAGGCCCCACTATCATATTCCCAACCCTTGGATTCCATCCATGCACAAATTCCCTGTTCTTTAGCCAAAGTATCACGTTTCTTTCCACGATCAAGATCAGTATTTGTTTTTAACTCACGATGCAAATATCTCTTCCACTTCACCCATTCTGAAGGCATAGCAAGCATATCAATTTGATGGTCTTCTCCATTCTGAGTGATCATATAAAAACGACCTTTCTTAAAATCAGTTTCTGACAATTTATTCTGTACACCCATATCAAGAGCAAATAAATCCTCAAGATAATTACCAACACGTTGAGACAAACCTGACGGAGTGCGTTCAATACCCAACCAAGGTGCAATCAAAGAAGACTGACGTGCTGGTTTTTTCAGATCGTAAGTAGAAAGAACCGTAGAAAAATTTTCCTTAAGGGTAGGCATCTGTTTGTGTGTTGTACGATCATATTATAGTAAAAAAAGACCTCCCCGTCAAGGGAGGTCTTCGGGTTTCCGACATTCGTAGAGTCTGCACGAAAGACTCAGAACTATTTAGAACAAGTTTAATTTTCTTCTTGGGTTTTTCCCTTTTTTCCGATATTGTACTTTTGCTCTAAAATCCACTCTGATTTGTCTTTATAAGCTAACACTTTAATTTGATTTAAAGGTGCAATATCAGCGATAGCTTCTTCATTCGACACCTCAACAAGACCCCAATCAGAAATTAATTTAATAATTCTATTGCGTCTTTGCACGTCATTAATAGTCAAATTAGTATTCTTGCCATCAAGAGCAAAGAGCTCTTTGAAGTGAACAATAAAATACCTTCCCTGCTTATGAAGAATATGGCAAGATTGGTACAACTTCTTCTCTTTTCTTGAGGCGACACCTATTCTTGTCAAAGTCTCTCTGACTTTCAAAAAGTCATCAGGTTCACTGAGAAAGATTTCAACCATCTTATCTTGTGACCAATCATATATTGGTTCAGTCATTTGATTCCTCCAATGTCAAGTTTTTTCTTGATATAATTAAGCTGTTCTTTGGTGAGGATCTTCAACGCTTGAAATGCTTTCTCATTACTATAACCATAGTATTCTTTTACACATTCTAAGTCTTGAATCGAATCCTTTCGGATCCAAGGAGAGAATCTCTTCCTTTTCCTCAAACTATTTAGATAAAAAGAATATTGCATATCTTTTTGTAAAAATGAATACTTATTCATTTCATTGGCAAACATGACACAATCAAGGTGCCCAGACAGACAACGATTGACAATGTATGGGGGGTATTGTTTAACGATATCGGGGTTTTCTTTAATAAGGTTTTCCTTATTAAAGTTTATTGAGTTCAACCAATCTTTCAATTCCATCAGTTAAGATACTTAATGTCTGGTAATTCTATAACTATATCCATATCACTAACAACATCAGCCATCCTATGATAAGCTGTTCCAACATACATCAGCCCCGCCACCACTGAGGTTATTGCGATACCCCAGAAAACGTAATGTCGCTCGTAATTTCTAAAGCGAATTTGTATTTTATCCTGCTTTTCTTTTATTTCATCAAGCTCTTTATGAATATCTCGATGATGAAATCTTAAGGATCTGTCAATTAACTTAGAGATAGTATTTTTCATATTACTCGTTATCAACTCTATCAAATCCCTCGATCATATTTACGGGGACACTATATTTATCAGCAATACGATACCAATGAGTTCCTTCACCCTCACCAATGTATTTGATTTCATTTTCAGGAATGTTGTTCTCTCGCATTGCTGCTTGAATTTTTAGATGCATCAAGTCGTCTTTGTTCATGTCAAAAAGTCCATCCTTTGAGAATTGAGACAATATTTAAATAAGCCCAGGCAGTAAATACCTGAGGGACTATGAAGGCAATCATAGCCACAATCCAGAACCAATAATAATAATTTTCTTTGTTTTGTGTTCTCATTTTTTTAGTTCTTCAATTTTACATTATATCACATAAAAGTGACTACCATAGCATATCTAGGATCTACTGTGGGAGTATTAATACAGTGTTCAATACTCCCCGGAAACATTACAATATCACCATTTCTGGGAGTATGCTTTTCATCTCTTACAAGCAATTCGCCATCAGAATCAGAAAAATAAACCAGCATATTAATGTGAGGAAAATGATGATCAGTATGCCAAGGAGTTTGCTTACTGACTCCTGTAGGATAACATAGATTGAAATTTATTCGTAAAATACAATTTACAGGAACTTTATTGTAATCAAAAATTTCATTTACGACATTATTAACCAATTCTATATGTGGAGACATTTCTTTTGGAAATCTTGTCTCAGGACTTGGTCTAGCAATAACTGTATGGCTAAGGAAAGCTGGGTGCGAATCATTCTTCGCCGCCATATTATTCCATAACAAATCATAGGATTTTATAACCTTTTCTAAATCATAAAATGAACTAGTAAAAGGATTGTCAAGTTTAGTGATATTCATTTAAATTCACACTCCACCATAATTTCAGTAAGACAAGCAAGCATATTTATTTCTTGATCCGCCACGAACGCCATCTGATACTGATACTTAGCAAGAATAAGCACAGCAGAAGGAATGCTATTCGGAACCAAGGAAATATTAAGAGCATCGTAAATACGACGCAAAAGTAAATTAGTATCATTGTCCAGGTTATTGACAACCCACTTACGGCACTCACCGTAGTCCTTGTTTTTAAGCTTCTTAACCAATTCATCTGCCTTTACGTCACTGAACGTTGCAAGAATTCCCGTATCAATCTTACCAGAGGAAGAGTATCGTTGACATTCGTTGAGGACTCTTCTCCAGTCAGGGAAGTGCTTGTTGATGAGTTCATAGATGACTTTTGTGTCATATTCAACTCGCTCTGCATTAAGTATCTCTTGAATTCGTTTGGAGAAGGACACAGCGATTGCTGGTTTTTGCTTTGTCCCAATTCCGAATTCAACCACTGCTGTACGGGAATGAAGTGGTTCGATGATTTTGTTTTTGAAGTTGCAGGTAAGGATGAATCTGCAGTTGCCAGAAAACTCCTCTGTAAACGCCCTAAGTAAGAGTTGTACGTCGTTTGTTGTGTTATCCGCCTCATCGATGATGATGACTTTGTGTCTAGCAGTTGACGAAAGTGATACGGTCGAAGCGAAATTTTTTGCAGTATTTCTGACCGTATCAAGGAAACGTCCCTCGTCGGATCCATTGATGACATAATAATCAGCTCCTAATTCATGACATAGTGCTTTTGCTACAGTAGTTTTTCCACAACCAGCAGGTCCAGCAAGAAGAAGATTTGGAACCTCTCCTTTACTTAAGAATCCCTGAAAGGTTTTTTTGATGTCCTCTGGAAGGATGCATTCTTCAATTGTTTTGGGACGATACTTCTCGACCCAAAGAAACTCATCACGACTCATTGACTTTCCTCAGTTCAAAAGACCCGTCTTCACGGTCAATCCATTCTAACACATCACCATCTTTCCAACCAGTCACTTCTAATATCTCTGGAGGGAAAGTCAGGACACCATCATCAATAGTTAATGTAGTATTCAAAAGACCTACTCCCCAATGTTGTGGATTACTGGCTTCTCATGTGCGAGAACATTGTAGAGTTCTGAGTTTTGCCCAGAGGAGACCTCTGAGAACTCTTTTTCTGGATCAAACTCATCATCACGAATTGCTTGATTGATAACTATTGATCCATCCTCTCCAGAGACACTCCTATGAAATGTTTGAGGAGGAATGATTAATGCACCACTCTGACGATTCAAGTGAACGATGTGATATGGAAACTTCCAACCGAGATTTACAAGTTCAAAGGTACGAGTTCCAGATAGAACTCGATTGTGATCAGTCTGATGATAATGAATATAAAATTGCTTTGCTCCAACAATATCATCTGGAGGAGAAATAGCAGGTCCTGTATGAACCACTAGATCAGATGCATTGGAATCTTCTACTGAAATATCATAGAAGATTACAGATTCAGTTTCTCTGAAAACACGATGTTTTTTGAATTGAACAAAGCTCATTATTCTACCCAATCAGGTTTACGACTTGGAATACGCCTGTAATTACTCTTTACCCACGCCTTAGAAGAAATATACATTTTATATGCAGTGAACGTATCTATTGATTCGTCATTCTTAAACTCATCTGGCATTGCACGAACAAAGGGTTGTGGACCTTTACCAGACCTGCCAGCAGGATCAGGAACCGGAAAGATTTGATTTGCATATGCAAGAGTATGCAAGCAAGAATGAACCTTTCCATATCGATTGGAGTATTCTTCACAGAGTGCAAGTCCATGACGAATCACCCACCGCCAGTTATGAACAAATGAACCAGTCCATACTGTGCATGGATGGTTCCTGAAAGCCCCCTTATCGGTGCTGTAAGGCGTTCCGTCAGCCTTGGGTAGGTTTCCATACCCTCGACCCCATTTTTCTGAGGCAACGATGGAGAGCATTTGACAACACTCCAGGGGCATCTTGACAATATGCTTGTCAGGAAGAACGTATGCAGATTTTACTGGACATGGGTCTGTGACAAAAATGTTCACGGGTTTCTCCACAAGATGTTTGAGTCTCCGAATGAATTAACTGATCCACTCTCTCTTGAGTATACAACTGCAAGAGTAATCCAGCAAATGAGCCAAATGAAATTAAACATTAAATTCTGCTTCCACATGAATTTACGGAACGATACAAACTCCGGCTTTTGAATGGTAACTTCAAGGATTAGTGATAAAACAAATCCAAAAATAAGTGGAATAAAAAGTATATCTGAGAAACTCAGAAGAAACAATAAAAATTCTTTCATAATATTTCCTTAGGTATAAACCAATATGATACTGACTGCCATCTTTTCCCCAACAAATATGCTTCATAAAAATCCTTTACATCTTTCCATGTGTTGCGATAATTCTTAGGATATATCGTCAAACTCATCAAAGCAAAGATAATCACATGGAAGAAGTGACCTGCGGGATGGTGACCCAATTGAAAACCAAGCAATCTTGCTTCGTCATTAACACTAAAACCCAAATCAAAGTGCTTATGCAAGTGATCATGGAGTTCGGTGCTTTCACCAATTCCAGGTATCCAATTCTCTAAAAACTGGACGTAAGGATCGGGTTCCATAGTTTAGATACTCCGATTACAATAAGAAAACTGAGCATGATCACCATATCCCATATTTTAAATTTTACAAAGTATGGGATACAAATGAGATCAGCAATCAAGTGAATGATTGTTCCTGACATTACACTCACGTATACCATGGCGAAATGTGCAGAGACAATGAGGGAGCACCCAAGCACCCTCATGTATGTTAAGATTTTGTTCATCCAAAAGTAGAATCAGGTTCCATTGCAATGTAATATGTCAGATCACTATTTTTTGCACTAAACCTAGATAGAAGTTTTTGAGAAACAACTACATCATATGTCCCAGGAAGAATCTTAATATTCTCAACTTTAAAGTTGAAACAAAACTCTGTATCAGTCTCTCCAACAACTTCTTCACAATCATTTGATGTATCATTCTTCTTGTCGCGAACAACAAGCTTAATCACACCATCCTTACCGATCGCAGAAAGATCTGGAGTTTGGAAAACTGCCGATGCTTTCAACAACTTATCTAACTGAACTGTACTTAGCTCAAAACAAACATCTTCTGTTGGAAGTGAAATGTCTTTGTCAGGGGGAGAAACAATGACATTTGGATCCGCAAAAAAGTACTTGGAACGAGATGTTCCTTCTTTGATGATAACAAAACTTTCATCCCCAAAATCAAGTTCTGGATTTTGATACAGGCTCAATCCATTAAGAAATTGATTCAGATCATAAACACCAAAATCTTTTGGGAAATCCTCACTCACAGTAGCTTCAGCAAGAATGTTTTTCATAATGCTGATAGTGCGAAGCTTGTTACCTTCCTTAAAAAGGATTGATTGATTGATTGAAGAAAAATTCTTAAGTAAAGAGATTGTCTTGTCGGAAAGTTTCATTTTGTTGATTGTTTGCATTTTCAATAGGGGAAATCAGATTTAGTTGGCTTATAGTGGTCATCAAAATGCAAAAGTAACATAGCATAATGAATGACTTTTAACAAATCTTTTTTATTCTGACCATCCTTATCACCATATCGTGTACCATACTTAATAATATTTGACTGACAGAATGCAGAAGCAAGTCCTTTGGCTGCCATCAAATCAATGGTTTGGATATCTTTAAATCCACTTGATTTCCCAGTATAGTGACTACGATAAGTGCCACTTACATATTCATGAATATCCTTCAGAATAACATCTTCATTATATTTCCAACGTCCATTGTTGTTGTCTGGAGTTTCTGGAAGTTCTGGGACATCAATACTAAAGTCATAACCCTCTGGTTCATAACCATGCCAAAAGTCGATACGATCTTCATCAGTGGCATCACTGATATTGAAAGAAAGAGTATCAAGTCCATCAGCACCAAGGATACCATCGTCTGATTTTTCATAAAGACGATTTAGACGGTCTGGATCATTACGATTGTAATCATAATAATACTCGGAATGTTCAGTCATTTTGTTATTTGAATAAAGTTCATCATACAGTAAACTCCATGAGTTTGTCATAATTCTACCATCAGAAGTTATGCTCGTCAAGACACTGTTTCTGGTGATCCTCTTCGGTGGGCATCACAAAATCAGCATCAACTTTATCATACAGCTCAAGGAATGCTTGCTTAGTATCGTCATCAAAACGATTCACACAAACTTCAATTGCCTTTGTTTTATCACCAAAGATATTATATGCCTGAATGATATGCACGAGACGACGAGTACTGATAATTTCTTCAATACCACCATCATAAAAAGTTTTACGAATAATATCAGCCCAATCAACTAAACGCTTACAGAAATCCTGATCTTTTAGTCCAAGTTCTTTGCAAACTGCTTCAAGGATCTTTCTTTCAGTTTGGGGAGTAGGATACTCTTGCTCAAAGGTTACAGGGAAACGCTCCAAGAATGCTTCATTAAGAACATTGGTGCCAATGAAGCGACCATCATCAGATCCCTTACCTTTAGTATTTGCGGTAGCAAAAACATTAAATCCAGAAGCTGGCTTAACATACCTACCGACTTTCTTCAGGAACACCCCCTTTCCTTCGAGGATTGATTGAAGGCAAAGAATCTTGTTGGAAGCCAAGTCAATCTCGTCAAGCAGTAAAATCGCACCGCGCTGCAAGGCTTCGACGACCGGACCATCGTGCCAAACGGTCTCGCCATCGACAAGACGGAATCCGCCAATGAGATCATCTTCATCAGTTTCAATAGTAATGTTTACACGAATCAATTCACGACCCAACTGAGCACACGCTTGCTCAACTGAGAGCGTCTTGCCATTACCAGAGAGACCCGTAATAAACGTCGGATAAAATAAACCGGACTTAATAATTTTTTTAACACTACTAAAGTTACCAAACTGGATGAAGGTATCATTTTTTTCTGGGATCAGGATTTGCTTTTCTGCTGAAGGGACATTATAAGTCTCTTCAAGATCTTGAATTGTCTCAGAAGTTACTTCAAGATTCCATTTACCACGACCAACTTTAAAGTTTTCTAGTTTCTTACACACTGTCGAGTATGCAGTGCCATTCATTGCACACCATGCTTTGATATCTCCTGTTGAGATGGAATCGCCATAAAGATTTTGAAGTGAAGTGCGAATGTACTCTGTAGAAATAGCCATTTGATTTTTGTGGATGAAATAAGTATAGAGGGGAATGGTAATAGAGGGGAGACCTAGTGGTCAGTTTTTGGATCGTCCATACTTATACTTCATTGCCTGAAGCAACCAAGCATCTGTAAGGGATTTGGGTCCTTCTTCAAGGACCCTAAGAATCTTAGCATCCTTCTCAGATGCCTTTGCAATCTCTTTCCAATTTTCTTTCATGATATTAGAGAGATAAATTCACCAAGAACTTTCTTATTCAATTTTTTAGACTTGAAACTTTTTACAAAAGCAGATTTGATCTGACCTTTTGTTGCACCATCATCAACTGTAAAATCAGAATCTTGGGAAAGAGTAGTAGATGCCATACCAAAATAAGCATCATATCCAGATCTTGTTATACAGAAACTTCTACTCTTCCGCCATTCTTCATTAATTTTTAAGTAAGGATCACTTCCATGAGAATAATACTGGCGAATGAACGAATTTGCATCACGAGGTATCAAAACCCGGATACCAATAAGATTGACATCTGCAAAATTATCTTTTAAGTTTTTTAAAAGAGTATCTGTAAAATCATTATAGTAGGGACCTAAAAGTCTAGTTGTTCCTGTTTTCCTATCCCTCAAGTAACTATGATCCAAAGGAAGTCTTCTGGTGCCCAAGAATTCTTGATCTTCCCAAGGACGATTTACACTAACATGTCGAACTAAAGAACCCGCTTCGCCATCAGTTAGGATAATACACTGAACTTTTTGTACTCCAGTATCTCTTATAAATTTTGGCAAAATTTTATGGAGGGTAATAATAGCTTCGTTCAAAGGAGTTCCGGACAAAGTAAGCTTCTCAGGAATTCTATATCCACTGGCACTATTGCTTACATGTTTAGCCACTCTCCAAATATTAATCATTTGTTTTTGAAGCTCCTTAGCACCCACCTTACTAGTAAGCAAATTCATCATACTAAAACTATCTTCCACACAAATAAGACCTTCTTCTTTTTCATAGTGTGGAATCATATCCATGGGAATATATCTTCCATACTCCTCAGAATATGAAATACGATTCCACTCGTTAGTAAATGCATATACCTCAAATGGAATAGAGACCTTCTTGCAGAACCAAATTAAGTTGTATAGCTGCTTGATCGTATCAAGTAAAACATTGGCCATAGAACCAGACCAATCAAGAACAAAAATCAATCCATGATTTTTCCCGTCAGGAATGGTAGTTACTTTTTTAAAAAGATCCTCACTGTATTTGTAAGTATGAAGTTTAGAGCAATCCAAAACTCCTGTACGAGCTACTGAAGAGCGAGCATATGAGTCTGCAGCTTTTTTGCATTCAAACTCTTTTACCAAATAACTAACTTCTTTTGCAGATGACTTCTTAAACGCATAGAAGCTTGCATCGACTGTTTCAAAAATATCATAAGAATTGTTTTCAGAACAATAGCTATCAATAGCATCCTGACAAGCTCTTGATACACGATCACACTCTGCATGAATATCAGAATTTGGAACAACAACCGTATTCAAATTAATATCTGGAATTTCTACGTAAATATTATCTCTACTATACTGATTAGTGAGATCTTTCAATTTCTCCTCAAGACTATCTACTGTATGAGTTGAGAGATCGTCAAAGTCTCCACCACCAGTACCCTTACTATTATCAGAATTTTCATTAGATTGATCTCCATCTGCTGAAGAAATTCCTCCCATTGGGTTGTCAATACTATCACCATCCTCATTCTCATCAGAGGGAGATTCTCCAGGGGGCTGAGGCATTTTATTGGCACTATTGTTACCAGATTTACACAAGTTATAAAGTGCCTTTGCAGCAACAATAGTATCTTTGAAATCTTCGCACCCAGCAATCATACGAACGATTGGCATCTCAATATAATTATCAAAATTAATATCAATATGATTACCAATCTTAAAATACAAATTGACCCTATCGGGAAGACTCATTTTATCAATATTTTCGCCTTCCAAACAGAAGAAATCTTGATCTGAAAGATCTTTATATCCTTTGAAAAAACTTTTGGAGAGCCCAGGATATCTACGCTTCATCAGTTTCTCAATACGAGCATCCTCAACAATGTTGAAAATAGAATGTGGCACATCTTTTGGAGGATCGACATCAGGCGTGAACAATGCATGCCCAACCTCATGGCCAACCAAAAGATCATATATTGAATTACTAGCACGATCCCATAGAGGCAACGTCAGAACACGAGTTGATACATTGAACTGTGCGGTATCAACTTGACGGTGCTCTACAATAATATCTTCTGTAGCAAGAAGCCTGGCCAGTTGGGACTTGATTTCGTGGGAGACGGGCATCTTCGTTTTGCGTATGCACCAATTATAGGGAAGAGTGGGGGCAGAGTCGAAGGCAGAGTGGACAGTTCTTCAGCTGTCCACAATCCGACTAAATCCCTTCATCTTCTCAAATTTTATCGTGCCATCAAACTTATCAAATAAGCTTTCTTTATGAGAGATGACAAAAACATTTGCATCTCTAACTACAAATTTGATAATCTTTAAAAACTCTTCTGTTCCAAACCCATCTAGAGAACTATCAAAAACTTCGTCCATAATCAAAAGGTTTGTATTGACAGAGTTCTTCATTGCAGCAACTTCCCTCCAAGTAAACAAAAGTGCCAAGTCAATCCTCATCTTCTCACCCTCGCTGAAAGAAGCATATGAGAAATTGTCATGAATAGGAGACTGGATAGATTCACTAAACTCTTCATCTAAAGAGAAGTTGATGTAAAAATCCATCATCTGAAGATACCTATTTACCTGCTGATTAATCAAAGGCAAATACTTTTTAACAATCTTGGTTTTTACACCACCATCTTTTAAAAGATGGTATGAGAAATCGTAGTAATTAATTAACTCACGAATTCTAGATATATCTCCAATACACTTTTCTAGCTTCTGCTCGAACTCTAATAATTTGTCAGTTTCAATACTTTTATCTTCAATCTGTCTGGTAATTCCTTGAATTTCCGATTCCAAACTCTTGATTTGTTTCCTGATCTCAGAGACCGCAACATTGTTTGTAGATATACCATGTGTGAGGTTAGTTATCTCCCTAGTAATAGCGTTAAGTTGATGCTCTCGCTCTTCCTCCTCTTTAATCGCGTTTTCAAGTTCAGAAAAACCTGATTGCAACTCTTCAGTCTTATTTTGAGCATCTGTAATTTTATTTATCCTGAAGTCTTCCTCAATAGACTGCGTACAGGTAGGACAAACCGTATTACTCTTAAAGAAATTATGTTCTTTAGTTACTAGATCAATCTTTTGAGAAATCTTTCCACGTAGCACATTTAACTTCTTCAGCTTTCCTTTATCACCAGACCAATCATCAAACTCAATTTGCTTCTCAACCATCTCATCATTATATTTTTCTATCTTTTTAAGATGATCTGCCATCTCTGAATCCAAATGATCAATACGATTCTGCTTTGTATTAATCATAAACTCAGAATCTCTTTCAATTTTTTCAATAAAATTCTTTTGCATATCATATTTTTCAGATATAGAAGACTTTTTTAAATCATAGATCTTCATATCTTCCTTAAGACTTCTAATCTTATCCTTTATAACGACATTCATACTTGAAAAGATACGGATATCAAGAAGATCCTCAATAACCTCACGGCGATTTGCAGCAGTCAGCTGCATAAATGGCACAAAAGTACTGCTACCCAGGATTACAATCTGAGTAAAAGATTTATAATTCATCTTTAGAACATTCTGCTCAAACCACTTTTGCTGGTCTACAGCAGACGCTGATTGATCTAGAAATGTTCCGTCACGATAAATCTCAAAGATATTTGGTTTAATTCCACGGACAACTTTCCACTTCACAGAAGAAATCTCAAACTCAATTTCAACAACACAGTCCTTCTCATTAACAGAGTTTGGCAACTGTGGCTTATTAATTTTACGAAATGGTTTTGCAAACAAAGAAAAGGTAAGTGCATCCAGAATGGTGCTCTTACCTGTTCCATTTGTTCCAATGATTAGGGTTGTAGATTTATTGCATAAAGAAACCTCAGTAAACTGATTACCAGTGGAGAGAAAATTCTTCCACCGAATCTTTTCAAATAAAATCACGATTTCCCTCCTGAGGAATTACAAAATCATTTTTTGTAATGATAGCATACTTGCAATCATTAACTTCGCAGCTTTGAATAGCTACTTCTCTATCAACTTCAGTGACAACCATTTGGGGATAACCATCATCTTCAAGCATCATAGCAAATCTAACCGCATCATCCACTTCTTCGAAAAAGTAGATAACCTCTTCCTTATTCTCATCAATAGCATAGTAAATGCTATCACTTTCTCTACCAGAAACGCTAATTACAAACATATTATATCATCTCACATGCTTCTTTGTAGACTTGCTCCATAATGATCTTAATCTTGTTTTTATCAAGGTCAACTTCAGAATCCTCAATGTAACGATTTAGAATGGATAGAGTATCTTCTGTTTCATAGGCTTCAAAATCTTCTGCCTCCTGAATAACAAAATTCTCTATAACTTTAAGATCAGCAACTCCAGCTGAGTAAAGCTTGTCAACTACTTTCTCAAACTCTTTTGGTCTTGGTTTGTTACGGACAATTAATTTTACAATCTTGTCTCTATAAGGTCTAGCATCAAGAAGAGATGCAGGTTCATCGTTATAATACAACTTGTAAAACAATCGGTATGGATTGTTAATTGGTGTAAGTTTAAGAGTATCGGTATCGAAGATATGAAATCCCCGAGGATCTTCTACATCATTCCAGTAAATCTCATATGGGTTGCCCAAATATGTGATTTTTCCATCAGTTGATCGAGTGTGATAGTGACCGCTGAATACTTTCTCGAACTTCTGAAATAGTTTGCTATCATAACCATGCTCCATGAAGACTTGCTTATTAGCTGCAAACCCTGCGAGTTCAAGGTGCCCCATCGACACTTTGCAATCCGTACTTTGAATAAGTTTAAAAGAGTTTTCTTCATTTTCTGAATTAATCCAAGGAATAAACAGGATCTTAAGCTTATCAATTAATACTTCTGTTACTTCAGAATACACACTCACATTATCATATTCACGAAGAAGAAGATCAACTGCGTTCACGTCATTTGTATTCTTATAGTAAGAATCATGATTACCAACAATCAAGTGAACATTAATACCCCTATCTTTAATTGGATCAAAGATATTATCTTTTGACCAAGATAATGCAGCAAAATTAACTGCAGTACGATTATCAAATGCATCACCAAGATGCAAGATCGTATCGATGCCTTCCTTATCTATGGTCGGGAAAAATATATCGTTATAAAATCTTAAAAAATAATCATGAAATAATTTGGAATTTTTACGAGCACCGTAATGTGTGTCCGTAATAATAGCAACTTTCATTAGTGACGAAGTTTTGAGTGAACATAATCCTTAATTTGATTATAGTCAGAATAGTTGGATCCGTCAAGTGTATTGCTATCGTCAAACACCTCGCTGTATCCGGACTTCTCAATGATTTTATTCTTGATCTCCAATTGACGTTTCTCTCTCTGAATCCTACGAAGAAAAGCGTAGTGAATAATTTGAGTGAAGTATGCAAAGGGATTCTGAGACTTTGATGGATCAAAATTGTGAATATACTGAACACAATTTTCAATCCCATCAGAAATCATATCCTCTTTGAACATGTAGTTTACAAAGTTTGGTTTAAATGATAGATGATTTGCAATCTTAAGAAAACACTCACCAATATACCTGGGTATCCTTGGCTTTGTATCCCATCTCTGAGACCTATCTTCCTTTGTTGGTTCTCTTCCATATTTCTGAATAAAAGTTCTCTCAACCTCTGCCCTATATTCAGACAGTGCTGCCAGGAACTCTTTATTGTTTACGTAGTGCTCTGATCTTTTTCTTTTTGCCACAGTATTACTCAACATAAAATACTTTCATAATTATGTAGTAATTATATCACTGAAATTGATTATTGCCAAATCACTTGACAAACTATGAAAATATGAGTAGGATAACTCTGTCAGGGTTGATAGAAATACTATAGATACTAATCTAAATCAGTTTCAGATTCTTTATTGAAGAGTTTTTCTAGAATTTCCTTTGCATCATGAATATTGCTAATATACCCCATCTTCTTAGTGATCTGTCCGGACCCACCATTCTTATGTCTTTTATTTCTATGAATATATTCTTGATGCATACGAATGACTTCAAGATCAAATGATTCGGACATAGTTAGTACATCATCTAAATTTATAAAAAATAAATCATCCTTAGACATCTTGATCCAAGGTTCGATCTTATAGCCTACAATATCAGACTTAATATGCACTTCACCAATTACTACTGGATTTGATAATATTAAAAATATTCTATCATCTTCTTCTGAGGCAGCAACCTTTGCAAATACTTCCTCTCCTGTTTTAAGTTTAATGACAGCATAAAAGTCTTCTTCTATCACATGGAATCTCCTTTTCTAAGTTGAATTGTGACTATTTCATAATTAAATTTTTCTTCATTATATATTTTTATTCTCTCTATTAAGTGATTAAGAGTATAATTATTTTTAGATCCCTTTCTTATATCATCTCCGATATCATAAAGAATTGCTTTAGATTTATTGCTAGACTTCCTAAGAACTCTACCAATCGATTGCAAATTTCTAATTCTAGACTTTGATGGAGATGCAAATATCACATTATGAAGATTTTTTATATTGATCCCTGTTGAAAAAGTTCCATATGATGCTACAATAATTGCGTGATTTTCCCTTTCAGTAATTTCACGAACTAATTCTCTTTCTTCAGTATCCACTCCGCCATGTACAAAAAATACTTTATGCTCATCTCGCTTATCTTTATTTATCTTTTCGTATAATATAGATCCATGAGATTCTACTCTTTGAAAGAGAACTAAAGTATTTCCTTTTAGATCTAGTGTCAAGTTTTTTATAAATGCATTTCTTTGTTCATGAGATATTAAATATTGAATTTCATCTTCATAGCTGTTAAAATTTTTTCCTTCATGTTTTAGGACAAGGCACTGAATATCAAGTTGAGCAAGATGACCCTTCCTCATCAACTCTTCTGTTTTTGTTACTTTATATGACGGTCCAAACAAGCCCTCTAAGACCCACTTGTGCGTCTGTGTGCCGTCTAAAGTACCTGTGAACCCAAATCTATACTTTGCATGGTGTAATTTAGTCATAATTTGTATAAGAGACTTGCTCTTGAATAAATGAGCTTCATCACCTATAATGACATTATAATCTTCAAAAAAAGATCTATCCAACTTGTAAATAGATTGCCACGTTGTAATTGTAACTGGCATATCATTACTTTTTTCTCTACCTGAATATATTTTGTGACAGTATGCTTCCGAATCCCATCCATAATCCTCAAAATCCTTATATAACTGCTCTACTAAAGATGTCGTTGGTAGAACTAGCAATATTTTTTCGCCTTGAGAATGATAGTATCTCACGATTGAGTAAATCATCAGAGATTTTCCAGAAGCAGTTGGGCTTATCAATAATTTCCTGTTATGTTTTAGCGCACCATATACTCCCTCGACCTGATACTTCCTTGGACTATAGCGAGTAATTGCTTCCATATATCCTTTGACACCTTCATACGTGATGTCTTCATTCTCTTCATATGGAGCTCCGTAAAATTTATTATCTTCAAATTTATACGTGTAATTATAATTATCACAAAACTGCACAATCTTATCTAACAGACCAACATAGATCTGTTTTGATCTCATATCAAATAAATGTATTTCTCCATTCCAATTTTTGCCACGATACTGTGGCATGAACTTTGCATTCGGAACTTCAAAAGTAAAATGATCTCTTAGCTCATATTCAATGTGAGGTTCTGTTTTTACTTTTAAAAAAACTTCGTTGGATTTGGATATAATAAGATTTGCTGTCGTATCAATCACAAACGTATAATCATCTATGATTATTTATCACATTTCGTGAAACTTATGATCCAAAATACATCGATAAAGATTATCTCTCAAATCCCAAAGATGTTGTTGTTCTTCAACTGGCCTAGCAGGAGCTCCTGGCCAATTTTTAATTGTTTCTTGAACACAGTGATACATCAAATATATATCGTCTATACCGACTTCTAATTGATATGCTGTTTCAAATTCTTCCTCAAAAAATTCGTCTTCCATTATCCCAACCCTGAGTTAAATTTCATGAAATCAATTGCGGCTCGAATCTGGTAAGATCTATTAGCAATCATTTTGTTCAGTATATTATCTATATAATCTAAAATTATATCGTAATACTTAATCTTTAACGAAAATCTTGTGAGTTCCTGATCTGCATCCAGATACTTTTGCATAGTTTCTTTATCCCTAATCTTTTTGGGAAAAGGATTTTCTTGATAGATTTCAGGATCTGCTTTCCCGGAATAAAATTCATATCTTTGATGTCTAATGTTTTTTCTTACCTGCTCAGCCCTCTCTTTCAATAATTTTGTCATATTATATAATTCATAATATTTTGCATGTAACCTGGATGTATTAATTGCTTCCTGATGTAGATTGTCCATATCAAGTTCGGAATCTTTTTCCCACATTTTTTGGACTACCTCAAGATTAATCGCACCCTTATCAACTTCAATAACAATTTCATTCTCAAATCCGATCATAAGTATTCGCCCTTTTCATTACATATCTTGTACATAGTATACTTGAAACCTACCTCTGCTGTAAAGTAGTCTACATCCGTACTTGTAGCATCAAAATCGAGTGTAGTCAACCTATATGGAAATAAATCATTGAAGTATACTTCAAATTTTGGAGTAAAATTGCTACCCAGCACTTGAAGAGTTCCATCAGAATATATGTTTTGAGGGTCTGTAGGATCTCCAACTGGAACTACTCCTCCATCTAATAATTCTCCAAACTCAGAACCCCTTTCCGGAAATCCTAAACCACGTATCCAATTTTGGATTTCCATATAATTTTCTAAATTTTCATCTACTAAGAATGTTATTGTCAAATCACCAAACTCAATTATTTCACCTGGTTGTGGAATTGGTCTGAAGTAGTTTGGTTGAGCAGTTGTTCCCAAAACCAACTCGGGAATATTTGCTTTGTTACAAAAATATGATGACTTTGGAGCTCTAGTCAAAGTAAACTTGAATCCTATCGGAGACAAAAAATTTCTATTTTCAATTTGTCTTGCAAAATTTGCCATTTTATTGAATATTTATGGATAAAAAAAGAGGGTCTCGAAAGACCCTCAGACACTTCCTTCACACGGAACTTATATTATATCACATAAGGTTCTTAACCATTACACGTCTGTAGTAACGGTTGGAGTTCATTGTCAGTCTTCCAAGACCTTGTGCGCCGTTAGCGGTATCTGGACCTTCAGCGAATGGGTTAGCTACCAGACCGTAACGGGTCTTAAAGCCGATCTTAGGCTGGAAGGTGTTCTCTCCAACTGCACGTACCATCTGCAGAGGTACATATGGGCAGTAGAACATGCCAGCATCATAAGGTGAAGAACCCTTATAACCCATGACATAGTACTGAGCACCATTGGATCCTGGGTTTGAACCACCTGAATAAGGATCGATGTATACGCGATACTTGCCTTGCAGTGTACCTGCGAAGGTGTTGCCGGTGTCATCAACGTTCAGGTTTGCATTCAGAGCAGGGGTGTAATCGAGTACACCAGCCATGGTCAGTGCAGAAGCAACGTCTGCTGAGCACATGACGATGTTGCCCTTTCCGCGACGTGTTCTTTGTGCGATTGCGTTTGCATCACGCTCCATCTGGAACAGAAGACCCTTGAACTTCTCAACAGACCAACGACCGTTGGAGTCAACATCGAGGTCAAACAGACCAGCGGTTGCAACGTTGTGCTGTGCGCCAGGTTCAGCAACCTTGTACAGAGTTCTGATGACTTCACGGTTGATTTCAGAAAGAATCTCAGTTGACAGAATGTTTGCCAACTCAGCTTCTGCATTCAGGCCATGAATTGCCTTCAGATCCTGTGCAAGCTCAAGGCTGTATTCTGCCTTCAGTGCTCTGGACTTAGCGGTTACAGTGACCTTCTCGATTGAGAATGCCATCTGGTTGAAGTGATCGCCAGCTGCGCTTCCGAGTGCCTCAGAATCTGCAGTTTGCATACCCTGACCAACTTTATACTGAAGCTGCTGTGCATTTTGTGCAGCTTCGTCAGCGCCAACTGGGTTCAGGACGTTAGGGTTGGATCCTGCTTGTGCAGCAGCACCAAAACCAGCAGCAGCACCACTGGAACCATCAACATAGTTACCTTGGGTGATGTCGCCACCAGCATCTTGTCCAGAGAATGCTGAATCGACTTCGTCGAAGAATGTCTCCGCTCCAGCCTGATTTTCGTAGCGCGAACGCATTGCGAAGATCAGTCCGGTAGGACCATTCATTGGTTGAACGCCTGCGAGGTCATAAGCGACCAGGTTAGGCATAGAGCGTCTGATCAGGGAGATCAGAACTGGATCGAAACCTGCGACAGGACCTGCTGCAGCAGCAGTACCTGAGAAACCAGCAGGTGAACCAGATGCACCGCTATTGGTGTGCATATTTGGTGTTTCTGTAAGCATTGTAGTGCCATTTTCGAATGCACTTTGCTCACGGAGGAATTTTTCTTGGTTTTCGAGCAGGACGGCAGTAACTGCCTTACGGTGGGAATCCTGGATAGGATCAAGACCCTCATGGTTGAGGAGAGGTGCCCACTTTTCCTGCAGATGCTCTGAGTGGAACATTTGCGTTTACCTTTGTGTGACGTTTACGGTTTGATTTAATAAATCAGTTTCAGTTATTTAACTGTGCTTCCCAGTGCTCTGACATATGCACTCATCGATCCAGAATATTGCTGGTGATCATTGCTTACGCCTTCTGACAGGGTTTCAGTTGTTGTAGCTGTAGACTGTTTCTTAGGTGCAAAATATGCTTCCTTTAAAGTCTCCAACTTTTCACGATATTGGGTTTCACTTTCAAACTCTACACTTTCGGCAAGTGAGGCGAGCTTCTCTTTCTGTGTCTGTGCAAGACCTTCAGAGACTTGATCTACGATTCCATCAGCAACAGACTCGGAGAGACGTGCATTCAGGGAAACGTTTTTCTCAATCTGCTCGTTGAGTTTACTTTCCATTTCATCAAGTTTATTTGTCATGCTATGGAGAACATCATATTTATCTTCAGGGATTTCTACATAATGTGCTTCAAAAAGATCCTTCATGCCTGAGAGGAAACTCTCAGTCATGTCAATCTTCAGACCTTTTTCGATGCTGATCATGTTCTCAGTGAACCATTCATCAGCAACGTACTCAAGGTAGGAGTCCACTCTTTCAGTGAGCGCACTCTTCATTTCTGCAACTTCTTCTTCAAATGCTTCCTCATACTTCTGAGTCAGCTGCTCGTTCAGTTGATCGAGCTTAGCGTTGATTGCAGTTTCAAAAATTGTTTTTGCTTTATCTTGGAATTCTTCTGATAGTTCCTCACCCTCAAACAATGCATTGACATCTTCTTCAACGCTATATTCGACAGTGATTTCTTCTTCCTCAGAAACTTCTTCACCTTCTTCTTCAGTTTCTTCGTAGGCAGCTTTCTTCTTCTTTGGCTTGCTTCCACATGAGCCCTCGTCAAGCTCATCTTCTGAAACAACTTCCTGAGAAGCTTCTGCTTCGACTTCGGTTTCTTCAGATTCTACCTCTTCAGGTAGAGCATTTTTCTTATCCAAGGTTGGCATTGGGTCTGCAGCTTTTGCACCCTTTGTGATTATATCCTTCACCTGTTTCAAGGTAGCTGAAGGATCCTTGAACTTGGCGGAATCGTTATCGGGCTTATAGTTCTCGGGGGTAGGACCACCGAGATCTTCAATAGCACCAAGTTGAGTTCCTGGGTCGGCCATTTTTGGCATTGGTTCAGCAGGTTTTGCACCAGCATTTACAGCAGTCTTAGACTGCTTTGTGCTTACTTCCATTTCTTGTAGATCTCCACTGGACATGTTTATTCTCCCAATTTAACCTTTGAATAATCTATATTTATTTAGTAATTTAAAGTTTTGATATAAAATCTTCAAAAAGACTTAATTTATGTTCTTCAAGCGATCTTTGATCAACTAATGTATTTATTCTTTTTTTAGTTTTTTCTGCGAGTTGTTCCCGAAGGATACCACCTTCCCAAACCCATTCTCTCCCTTCCATAATGCCATTAACAAAAGCATCTGGCGCAGAAGGATCAGCAACAATATCAGCAGCTGTTGCTAACTGGAAATCTTCACCAACTTCTTTATATCCATCTTTTGTTTCTCTTAATGAACCAATACCACGAGAAGAGACGCCAAGGGTAACACCATCTTTTAATAAAGACTCTGTAATTTTCCCCATTGGTGTAGAGAGGATTTGTGCTTTTCCAATAAAATTATTTCCTTCTCTATGAAGACTTACGATTTTATGCGAAACTCTATCGAGATTGATAGTTGGACCATCTGGGTGACCCAATTCGCCTAAAGCACGACCTCTATTAATGTAAGACTCGGTGTAACGACCAACTTCTGGTTCCATTACATTCATTCTGTACATTCTTCCATTCCTATTTTTCATCTCTGTCTGCAGGAATGGACCTTGAATAAAGAGTGTTTTTTTGCCATTTACATTTTCTGTAATGACTTCTACGTTCTCTATCTCTTCCCTAATTAGTTTCATTTTCTTAATTTGTAAATCCTACTTTTGCTCCTCGCAGTGATGCACTGCACCAAATAGTATAGGTTGGCTTCTTTTCAATAAACTCAATAGAGTTTGGCATGATAGTAATGGATACGGATTCCGCATCATCATTAATCATTGTCAAAGTTTCTGCTGTAGCAGTGGAGTTAACCACTCTAACAACAGTAGCTGAATCAAAAGTACTGGCAGAAGTACTTAGTGTTGGGATTGGAGACTCATCTCCAATTAGTAAAGTTCTATTCATCTCCAGCTTCCTCCTCTTGCTCTGCCTCTAAATCAAAAGCAGTTTTTGCTACCATTGGTTGGAATGCGTCAACCCTTTGAGTTGCTTTTTGGAATAAAAGCTCTTTAATAGAATCGCTCACTTGGGATGGTGACTCGTCCCGTGAAATCATATCTAATAGCTCATCCATAGTTATAAAATATTAAAGTTTACTAACAGTTATTTATATCTACTTATTCTTAGGTATATTTCTTAGATAAAGTGGATGAATATTTTTATATGGATGTAGATATGGATGGCTATTTTGTAAATTTAATCCACCTAAGTGTGGATGTTTCCATTGATTTTCTATGATATAACTGATAACACACTTCTTTAAATCAGTGTCCATGATATCTTTATATTTCACCACCTTTAGGCATTTCTGGTGCTTTTGTTGCTCTTGCTTGTTGTTCCAAATCTGGTTCTGTTGGAACAGCTCCCATTTCGCCACCACCTGCTGCAACTGCAGGATCATCCATTCCAGTCGGGTCCATAGGCATTCCCGTTTCTGGATCAACTGGTTGATTTGGATCTGGGATAACGCCATCTGCAATTTCTTTTTCAATCATCTTATCCTGTTCAATGATTTCCTCATCAGTTTGACGTAAAATCTTCCTACGTACATAATCTTGTGAGAAATATTTTCCAACATAAGGTTGAGCGGTTTCTAATAATCCAAATCTATCCTGCATCAATTCGGATTCCTTGAGTTCTGAGAAGTGATTGTCATACAAGAAGTCATATTGAATATGCTCTTTCATCTTTTCCCAATCTTCTGGGGTGACTACATTCTTCAGAATTAGTTGAGTTCTCAAAATATCATGGAACATATTTGAGAATCTCTTTCTCAAACGACTTACAAACTTTGTAAATTTTAACTCATCCCTAAGGATTTCAGATGATCTACCCAGATTAAATCCACCTTCTCCGTCCATACGCGACGGCGGAACATTAAGGGCCCGGTAGAGTTTTTTCTTAAAGTATTCAATATCTGTGATTTCTCCGAGGTTTTGACCTCCAGGCAGAGTAGTAATTTCAGTTCCACGTCCTCCCTCCCTTCTAGGGAGCCAGAAGTCCTCAAGCATAGACATGAACTTTTTGTCATCTCTGATCTCTCCTGTTGATGCGTCATATACAAGTTTATTTCTGTAACGCATCATTACATCACGCAAATACTGCTCTGCTTTTACTTTAGGCAAATTGCCAACATCGATGTAAAAAATACGACGCTCTGGTGCTCTTGACAATCTATAGATTACCAAACTATCCTCAATCATTCTGAGTTGATTGAGAGATTTAATTGATTTGTGAAGATAAGAAAGAGTAGTTCCTTTGTTTCTATCTACCAAACCAGATGTGCAATATGTGATGGAATCTTTTGCAATACGAATACCTTTTGTTGTATTTGTTTGCATTGGGTTTCCAGTCCCAGTAGATTTGGGGTTATAGATGAAATATTCTTCTATTTCTGGAAAATTATATTCCATTGGATTTTCATCTCTCAGCATATTACTACTAATAAGCTGATTATACTTATCTTTTTCCGTTTTCTTTTGCTGCCTAACATACCGCATTTTCATTGGGTCTATGTAACGCAGCTCTTGAATACCATCTTGTGGATTTTTTAAATCAATAATTTTATGGTAATACAATCTACCATCAACATACCAATTTCTATAAATTTCGTGAGACTTTTTATGAAAATCAAGCATATCAAGGATATGCCTAAATTCTTCTCTAATAGTCTTCTTTATACCATCACTGGCTTTAAGATTTGATAGTTCAATTTCTATTGGACTATCATTTTGATCAGAAACAATTGCTTCATTTACGATATCTTCGATTGCAGTATCAACCTCTGGGTGAAGAGACATCTCGCGATATCTTTTTATTAGATCAAATTCTGTCTTATAAACACCTTCGATATCAAGATACGAACCAAAAAAACCACTACTCATATAATGGTCAACCCCGTCCTCATTATTTGGAGGAACGGGGGAGACCGCTGATTTACTCAGCTTATCTTCATTATCATCAATTGAAAAACCAAAGAGCCTTGCCATTATTTAATAGATTTGTTTTCTACTATTTATATGGATTCCCAATAGTTAACTTGCAGCTCTACAGTAAACTCTTCAATTGCATTTGTTGATTCATAGTTCAATTCAATTGCACCAAGATTGGTTGGGAAAATATCATGGAACTTGTACTTCTTAATAGTTTTCAATCCACTACCATTCAATTTAGTTAGATCAGATTTAGCATCTCCACCTCTACCGAGTTGATGTACTGTTGCTTTTTTATAGTAGGAGTCTGGTTTTGCATCACCAGAAGCATCAGTATATTGTGCAATTTTTTGCATCCAATCTTCAAATCTTTCTCTAACGTTGAAATTTTGATCATTAATGACTGTAATTGTCCATGGCTCAAATGTTCTGTCGCCTGCAACCTTCAAAATTCTACCTCTAAAAGGAACATCAATTGATGCAATTACAGATGCTGGAATTTGTGCTGCCTTACAAAGATATGAAAATTGATCATTTCTTGTAACATTGGACTCTTTAGCGTCAGTCAGATCTTGACCAGTAAGATCATCCTCAATGGGATCATTAAAAAGATCTGTGAATTCAACATAGAATAGATTGGGGCGGGCACCTCCTCCACTTAATTTTGTTTTAAAATCCGTAATACTACTTTTTCCTGCGTGCTCATCAGCTTGTGTATTAGTCTCAGTGGCCATTTTTTTTCTCCTTTAATTTGTGTTGTTAATTTTAAGTATCAAACTCGACCTATAACTTCTTCAAAGTCAACACCAGTTCTGGTGGCAACAAATGTTAATGTAATATAGTTAATTGACTTTGTTGGTTTTAAGAAGATATCTGCTCTAAACTCATTATTATCAATAACATCTGGAGTATTGTTTGTGACATCACAAATAACTCTAAAATCAACTAATCCACGCTTTGCCTGGATATCACGAAGATATGGTTCAACAATGTTAATAAATCCGCTTCTAGTTGTATCATCATTAAGCTCGAATAATTGTGCCTGTGCAGCACCATCTAGAGCCTGTTCAATTGTTAAGAACAAACGACGAACATTTATTCTATCAAATGCAGATGGATATGATAGAGCAGTTTTATCTCCAAATAAGAATGTTCCTTTACCAGTTTGAGTGATAACAGGGTTAATTCTATTTGGATATAAACGATCTCTATCTGTCTTAGATGGGTTATATGCCAACTTAACTGCATTATTCAGAGTTCCTCTATTCTCTCCTGCAGGAGAGAACCATGGGAATGAGTCAATATTTGTTCTAGACATGATTCCTGCAATGTCTGGATTGCAAGGAAGGTAACAGAATTTATTTGCAAATCTATTGTAAGTATACTTGTATCCACTGTCAAATACTGCATATGATGAAGACTGTAGTGATCCAAAATAACTAATCAAATTATCTGTTTGAGTATCTGAATTAGTTACACCAACAAGATCGGAATAATGTGGCCCAATAACCGCCATACAATCTTTTCTCTCATTTGCAATAGAAATCAAATAATTTGCTTTTGCTTGAGATTCGTTTCTATCAGCTAGACCTGGACCCATGATCAAGAAATCAACTTCCACGTTATCGGAATTAGTGAAAAGACTATATGATGCCATCAAATCTTGCAGTCCGGTATCCATTGAACCGTCTGCACCATAATCTGCACCAGCAGAAAGTGTAAATGATAGATTTCCTGCAGACTTAAATACACTACCTTGTGCATCTTCTCCCCACTCAGCACTAGCTGGAGTATAGCCAGATGAAAAACCTGTTGCTGCTAATGTTAAAGCATTATCTCCAACATACACATTTGTAGAGAAATCTGCAATATAATTCTTATAATAATTTTTTTGTGGTGAACTTACGTCTGAAACTGCATCTTTTGCTTTCGAGAGGAACAGATGCTTCTCCATGATATTTCCACGGACACCTGTCACAGTACCGAGATCATCAACTACAACAATGTGAAGACCATCGTTATTTCCTTGTCTGGAAAGTGTGTAGTTTGTGGCTACTGGTTTTGGTGCAATAGATTTCCAGTAAACAACACTGTTTGTTAAATTAAGAGTTTGTTGATCGTACCAGTCATATGCTTTCTCTACAGTTGCTGTTGCTACTTCTGTTCCAGTGGAATCTACATACGAAATAGTTGATGCTGCTGCAAAAGCTGCATATGCGCTAAGTGGCACATAGCTCATAGCTGTTTCTTCTCCTGCTGTGGAGACTCTGGATACAATCTTTACTGTCAGTGTACTATTAGCTGTTGTTGAGCTATTAACTGATGTAATAATTCCTTTAAGAACTCCAGTGAATGGTGCTGTTGAACCACTTCCTGGTATTGTTACGGCTGTTAACGGTGCAGTGATGCCTTCGCCAACAACAGCTCCATCTGCAGCCAGATCGTTCGAGTCAATCTCAATAATTTGATCTGCCAAATCATCGATCATACATACTGCCATTCCATTTGCCCATGTTCCTGGGTTTTTAGCAGCAAAGCTATAAGAAGATGCTGTTGTGTGATACAATTGATAGTCATCATAATTTTTGATCATAGTCGCAACACCAGTATCATTCGCATTTTTGAGATTGCTTCCTGATGTTCTTACGATGTTCATATTTCCACCGTATGAAAGATATGATGCAGCACTCATCCAATACTCAAAGTGATTGCCCACTTCGCTTGGTTGTCCGAATGTGTCAATCAAATCTCTTTCACTCTCAATAATTACTGTCTCATCAACTGGTCCAATTGAAAATGGGCCTGCAAAAGCTCCAGTAATATCGATTACATTATCAACTCTACCAACTGTCAGGTCAATCTCTCTTGAAATCAGACCGGGAGATAATTGTGGAGTTGCCATTTGTTTCTCCGTTAACTATATTAAACTAAAAATTATTTATTAAAAGGGCAAGTTTCATTGGGGAAACCTAGCGTGAACTACCAATCAGGGTATTCCCATCTATCAATTCTGTCTTTTTTTCTTCTTTTTGAGACAATCCTCTCTTTTGTACATTCTTTACATTCATATGAGTATGAAGCCGCTACCGGACCTCTGTCTTTTCTTGTCCTGTAAAAACAATCCAATAAATTTTTTACCTGCCCACATTTATTGCAAGTTCTATCAGTGAGCAGGAGATGCCCTAATTTAATTTGATTGTCATCAAATCCATCTATCATTTTTCTGCTGCATATAATGCAAATGTAGAGGTAGTTATAAGAGTCATCATATTTGCAATATATTGCTTTGATTCTCCATCACAAGTTTTACCTGGTACAAAACATCCAAAGATAGTTGCAGCAACAATCAGTAATTGTGTAAAAATAACAAAGCGTATTAGATCAATAACTTTTTCTTTGGTGTTTTTTCTATTGATCATGATAGATAATCCCACATATAAGCTCTATCTCCATACTCATCCGTATGCCAGCGATCACCATCTTGATCTACAAAACTTTCATTATCATCTAGACCATCTGACATGAATCCAAAAGGTGCCATGTCTTGTTCAATCTGATTTTTTTGCTCTTCATATAATCTTTTTCTTACATCCTGGTCTGTTAATTCTTTAAAGTAATCTTGAGCGACTAACCAAGCGTAAATGACAAGACACATTGCTAAGTCGTCATTGCAACCATCTTCAGCTTCAAATGAATTTCTTTTTGAAATAAAAGTAGTTAGCTCTGATATTATTTCATAATCAGAAAAAATAAGTTTATCTTCCTCAATCATCGCTTTTAGATTAAGAGATCCAACCTTCTTTACGGTCTTGGACATCTTTAATCCCAATTGAGTTTTTTTGCCTGAAAATCCTTGACCCACTACTTGTCCAGCACGACCTCTCATGGAACACATAAGTAAATTTTGATATTCTAGATCATATTGAATGATTGATGCTACTTGGTCTCCAACATCATTAACTTCGCATAAAATATATGCACTATTATAACTTCTCGCAACTTCCCAAATAACATTTGGAAATAGCATTGGCTTTATTTCATTATTTCTATATTTTGCTACAACCTTGTGTGGGAACTCTGTAATATCTACAACAACAAATGCCGAAAAATCTTCTCCAACTCCACGGGCAACATCAACAGTTATAACGTAATCGTGATCTTTTATCGGGTCTTTATATACATCTAAACCAGCATTCATTGTCTTTGGGTTCTCATAAACCAAAGACTTCAATTTACTTGGTGCAATTAAAGTATCAACAGATCCTAAGAATTCACATTCAAACTCAACCTTGAACTGAGATTCAGAAGTATTTGCAATTGTTTGCTTTTTCCACTTATCGTCTCTACCGGGAACTTCTGACCAATGAACTTCAGTCGGTACGTATTCATTAATTGATCTTTCTGCATCATGCCACATTCGGTAGAAGTGATTCATACCATGTGGCGTAGAAACAATAATTACTTTGGTGCTTTTACCAGAAGTAATAGTAGGATAAACAGATGCAAAGAATTGGTCAGCAACGTGATTTGGGACGAACGCGAACTCGTCGAGAAAGAGGATGTTAAATGACATACCTCGAACAGCACTTGCAGACGTAGAAGCTGCCAATATCTTACTGCCATTTTCTAATTCAATATTACCTTTGTTCCAGTTTATCACACCTTGCTGCATCCACTTTGGAATGTTTTCATATGCAGTTGCAAGTCTACTCAAAAGTTCTCTTGAGGTTGACGCTTTGTTTGCCAATATACCAATACTTACATTTGCATTGAATAATAAAAAGTGTAAAAGATATGAAATCACAGTTGTAGACTTACCTGTCTGACGAGGCATTTTGCAAATATTAAATCTATTCTCATGGAAATTGCTTATCAATTTCTCCTGAAAATCATATGGCTGAAATTGTGTCAAACCATCGTCAAGAGAAACGATTTTTACATAATGACTTGCAAAGTATACTGGGTCATCTTGACACCTCATAATTTCAATAATTTGTTCCTGTGTAAACTCATGGGTTGTTCCATACTTTTTAAGTAGGGGATTACCAAGATAAGAATCAGTCATAATTTAATTGGCATAATTTCCTTCTCTTTTTGCCTTATCTCTAAGTGCATTAATCAACTTATTATCACCAGGAGCGTCTCCAGGTCGTTTCTTTAAGTTCTCTCTTCTCTGCTTTTCAAATTCATGTCGCTTCGCAGCAGACATTTTTTTCTTAGGCACTAATTTTCCAGTATGAGCACCAATTTCGGTCTCATCCTTTGCCTCCTTCATGAATTCTTTAAATGTTTTCATCAGCAATTCCAGCGACGACGTGCTGCTTTTCCTCTTTCACCGTTCCAACTCTTTGAACGAGCACAGAAACTCTTTCTACGTTTTGCTGATTTAGATCCTGGCTTAAGTTTAGATGGGGGCGTAGTTACGGCAGTCTGCAAATTACCACCAGTGCGTCTGTTGTACTTTGCGACACCCTTTGCAGTCATTCCTGCACCACTCTTGGTGCTTCTCTTGTCACCAGATCTTTGGGACATTCCTGACATATCTTCAATCTGCAGAAATGGTTCTCCAGAGACTAACTTTGATAAGTTGTATGTAAGTACACGGGCACCTGGATATGCCTTTTCAATTTGATCCCCAATATCCTGCTTTGTAGGCATTCTTACTTCAGGGAAAAACATTTTTAAGGAAATATATCTTCCTCTCCAGTTGAAATATACATCAATCATATTTCCAGTCTTTGCTGGAATTCTGACTGCCTCATCTATATTGTAATAGTCTTTAATACTTTTATTTTTGATTATATCTATTACTTTTGCGTATGCTTTTCCATTCGCATCATCAATTACTACAGATTCTCCAACATCCCCACCATTGGAACACTCTTCTGGGTCATCTTCTATACCAAATCTTCCCCAATACCCACGACCAATCCCTTTGATCTTTTCTTTGTCACTCTTCTTTTTCTTTTCTTCTAACATGTCACATCAGAAAGAATACCTGTTTTATTTATCAAGATCCTTAAGGCCATTCTTCAATAGTTTTGAAAGCTCTGCTGTGGAGCCAACAAATAGGGCATTGTTAACTGTTGAAGGACCTTTATTTTTTCCACTTTCTTCTTCAACATCTTTAAGTTTTTTCTGAAGCTCCATCAACTTATCTGTTGTATCAGAGACATTTTTAATCAACTGGCCAAGAACTTCATATGCTCTTGGCTGTTCTGTTTCTTGTGCCAACTCAAGAACACTATCAATTGCTTCTTGACCTTTTTCTATGATTGAATATAAATTACCACGAGTATATTCATAGTCTTTTTTAATATCTTCTACTGTAGAACTAATATCTTCAATCTTTTGTATCTTACTGGATTCTGAATCACTTGGTTCTACATCAAAGGTTTCATTTAAATCTTTAAATTTATCTGACATCAGAATAGATCTCCACTAAATCCAAAATCATCACCCTCTTCTACTAAAACATCATCCTCTTGAGTAATGAGTTTTACAGGAGCTCCTCTCAAGTGTGAAGTGACTATGGCTCCATCTCTACCACGCTCCACTAACGCCTTAGAATCTGATATTGTTTTTACATACATTCTTTCTCCTTCTATATCAATGTAGCTATCTTCGGTTAAAGTGCTTAAATCATCAACCTCTATTGTTATAGCTGTTGTATCAAAATCTTCCGATACAGTAGTTACAATATCTCCATTGTAATCTTTTATTGCTCTTGGCTTTACTGAATATGTAACATCACGAATTGCACTAGTACTATCTTTCCCATCGAGATATCTGACAGTTGCTTTTTTGATAATATCCTTAGTTGCAGATGTAACAGGACCAAACAGATATGTTTTTGCAGTAAATTTAAGACTGTATGTTAAAACTCTTCTGCTAGTGAAATCTCCTGTATAATCATCTTGCATTGTGATATTTTCCAATACGATTGGAATATCTCTTTTCTCCTTTATCCTTTCTACTACTTCTATACTTATGTTGTAAGATGGCTGGAAGTATGGTAATATTTGTTCAACTATTTGGAGCATATCATCATTTACTTTTGCCATGATGCTTAGTTCAAATTCCATATTATATGGAACTGGCATATAAGTCTTCTTTGCACCTTCTTCACTGTCAATAGCAACAAATTGTTGTGTTGTTGTTACTTTTCTTGAAGAGTCATATTTTAAACCATTGAACTCAAATGACATTCTTGGAAGAGTGATCGCAGTAGATTTATTTAAATCTGGAGACTGCTCAATTCTTGCGAGAAATTTTTGAGTTGGTCCATAGGCAAGAGGAACCTTTATAACATCAACTACATTATTATTCTTATCAAAGTGCTTGATGGAAATATTGTTAAACATCGTACCAAAGGCGATGATTGTTTTTCTTAATATTTCGTTATAATAATATTCAAACATAATTATAGCTTTTATATACTGTATTTATGGAGTTCCGAATGGATTGTTTTCAGAAAAATCTATAATATTATCAGACTCTGCTTCTATATTGAAATTGTCAGCAAATCCATCATCTGTTGGGAACTTGTCAACAAATAATACTCTATGAGTTGCTCCAGATTCTGACCCTGTTAAGACTTCTCCTACCTTAAATTCTCCAGCGATATTTGAAACATCCAAAACATTTGTAAAACTCCATGACCTAACTCTGGCAGTTGTTCCAGTCTCGGATCCTGTTACAACTTCATTAAATATAAAGTTTCCTTGAGATTCCATATATGGATCAGATATGGTGATCGTAGGAGCCTCTGTATAGCCTATTCCAGCGTTAATTAGATTAATTGAAGTAATTTGCCCATCCTCTCCAATTACAGCCGTTGCAGCGGCTCCTACGGTAGAATCGCCGGTAATTGTGATAGTAGGTTGATCTACGTATCCAAGTCCAGGGTTTGTAATATCAAATGAACTTACAACACCATCTGCGATTTGAGCTACAGCTGCGGCACCACTTCCAGTCCCATCAAATCCAACCCCAGGAGCTTTTGTGTATCCAGATCCTGTATTTACAATATCAACATGTTGAACCAATCTAGATCTTGTTCCAAGTGTTGCATCATGTAGATTTATTCCGCCAATCAATCTAGTTGTTGCAATACCAGTAACTCCACCACTTGGGGCAGTTGAAAACTTAACTGTTGGATTATCAAAGTACCCACTTCCTCTATTTGTAATTGAAACGAGTTGTATGCCACCATCAGCAATTGTTGCTGTTGCGGTAGCAGTAATACCTATACCAGTGACAAGAATTGTTTGTGTTGGACCTAAGATTACTGAAGTTCCATCTGAATTTTTTCCATCAATTTCATTTCCAATAAGATTGTCATCAATTTCATGAATGTCAGTATCAATAACTTCATTTTCATAACGGAAGAGTTCACATCTCAACTCATAAACATAATTTTTCTGGAGTTGATAAAATGGTTTCTCATGTTCTACATATTTTATTTCGTATAAACGATCTCCCAGAGGAAGATATATCAAATCACCTTCTTTTGGTCTACTGGATAATTTTACATCCGGTTTATCTCTAATAAGCGGTTCAATATAACTTTCCCACCTTTCCTGAGATATTACAAAAACTACTTCTTGAGTTTGTTCTATACCAAACTTTGAGAGTAGAACTGGGTTCTCTGCATATCCTTCATAATTTTGTATGTAAGCTTCTATTGGATATGAACTTGTGAATGCTGACTGTACAACCTCTCTTATAACATCGTTTTCCCCAATAAAAGATCTTGGCATATAGTGAACTTCAATGCCATACATTCTCAATTGTTCATTAATTAGATCTTGGATTAGGCTTTGCTCGCCTACCGTACCTTGTGTAAAAAATGGATTTAACATATTAACCAATCATATCTAGTGGTGGGAGCTCATATGTGCTTGACATTTCCTCTAGGATATAGTCAATTTCTCTCTGAGCATCTTCGTATATCATTCTTCCATTTAACTCAACTCCTCCGGGAAGTTTTACTCCAGTAAACTTAATTAGATTCTGCCCCCACTGTCTCTTCACGAGTGCCGTTAGGTATCTTTTTAAAAAAGAATCGTTCCATACATCTGTATATTCGTTTGGGTCAAGAAGACGATAGCAATCTATAATCAAGTACTCGCCTTCTTTTACGGCTGACCAATCAATATCAATATACAATCGATCCATTCTCTGATTAAATCTGATTTGCTTTTCAGTCGTTAATAAGAAGTTAAGATCTTCCAAATATGTTTTAGTCATCGCATATGTAAGAATCTCCATAGACCCCCAATAGTAGAGATCATTTAGAAACATTTGATATTTCAAACTAAACATATTATTTGTAGTGGTATTTGCACCATCAAAGTGATATATCTTAGTTATTCCTATTACAGACGATGGAACTTGTAAATAATTACCAGATTCATTGTAGGAAAAACTTACAGTTCCCATTCCTGGCATCTCTGAGCTAACAGTCGTTGTAGTTACACCTACATTTCCATCTTTTTCTTTTGCTCTACCTCTATCAATATCATCTTGTGTTATTTTATACTTTAAGTAAGTTTGCACCACTCCATCAAAATGCCTTTCATGATAATACTGCAGAGCGTCATCTACAAGATCATCTAGTTGCTCTTCGGCAACATTAATTTCTAGTACTGGAGCACCTAATTGTCTTTTACAATAATTTACTAATTCAGACCTACTTGATGGCTTTGACATTTACTTCTAATAGACCTATTGAAAGTATTTATCATTATTCATAAAACCCCACCATCACCATCACAAGTTCCTGTTTCCATATATCTTATAGTATTATACATGTCTCTTTTAGCATCTTCTTGGTGATAGACAGACCAACACCAAGATAATGCCATTTTTCTCATTTCCTCAATATCATCACATTCTTCAATATATGGTATTAAGTTTTTAAACTGTGGGTGTCTTGGTGGATTTTCAAGGCACTTTTCTTTTAGCTGTTCAAAATTTAACATGTTTCCAGTCAGTATAAGCTCATCATATTCCATCAGTGAGTTTTTTTAACATCATTTTAATTTCACTAATTTCATCTTTCATATTGTCCAAATCAACTCTCATAGAATCAACTTTTTTATTATGTTTTATCTTAGAATTTCTTCTTGATACATATTCCTCATATTTGTTTGTATCTGTATTTGATATAGAATTTGTAGAATCATCTCTTTTGTATTCCATATTATGCCAATGCGATTACTTTTAAATCTCTAATTCTTGGGATATTTACCTGGCTCTTAGACGTTAAGATTATTTTTATCTTATATGACTTAAATTCAGATAGTTCTGGAGTTGTAAACTCATATTCTTTATATCCAAGAGATTTTGCAACCGTTTTGTCTGGGGTTCCATCTTTAGCACTTCCCTTTCCTGGGAATGGTGTAAATACTGGATCAAACCCTTTGTTTGGACTCGTGGCATAGAAAGCACGAATTTCTGTTCCCTGGGTTAATTCTGCATTGAGTAGGATCTTGATTGCTTTTGCTGAACTCTCAATATTCATTTCCTTGGAAACATATTGGCATGCAGTGGGATCTGTGAACAATTGATTAGCTCTATCATCCGTAGCATAATTCTCAATTATACTATTGATCCTTGTTGATGTAAGTATCATACTTACTCTTTCTGCATCAATTACAGGACTTAGTTTTGAATTTGTCGTGCTTAAGAATAATCTGAGGTTTGCTGATTTGCTTCCTGGATTTGCGGACATTCTCGCATCTTCATTAACTTTTGAGCAAATAATTCTTGGAGAATTTAAATAATTTGTCTTATTTATTGATACCTCTTCAAATCCAGTATTCAGGAACGGCACTTCTTCATCACTCAAAGATTGGCCTGTAGTAGTTCTTATTTGAGCAGATATATTTGTTCCATCAACTGTCAAGTTGTGAATATTTGGAGTTATTATTTCAAATGGGATATTGTATGCAGCCTCAGCCAAATATCCCCCACAAGTTTTTGTCTCCTTTGCAAACAACTTAGCTGATATGAGATCATCATCTCTAGGATCATTATTTGAATTGAACACTTCGGACATATCCAATTTAATATAATAAGAATCAAATGTTACTGGTGTTGTTTCCGAAATAGCAATATCATGAGTTTTATTGATTCTTCTCAAATTTATTCCATTTACTTCATACTTATAAACTGGAGTTCCAAAAGGATATGTTCTGGAAGAGGTATTATCAATTCCTCTAGTGATACCAGTAAGTTGATTTCCGGTTACACCAGTGTATTCAATTATTTCATCCTCAATTATTATGAAGCCAGTATTATTTGTCCCTACAGGAACATTTTCAAAAGTTGAAAATTCAGATGCATCATCAAGCGATATTGATATTGTAGATCCTGTAGGATAAAGAACACTCAATTTGGTTGCTTTTATATCAGAGCTAACCTTTGATAATTTAACTTTATTATTCGTTGAGTGCATTCCATGATTTTTATGATTGATCTTTACATGCAATCCATCACCTGTAATATTGATTGCACTTGGATAAACTAAATTACTTGATCCATCTACTAAATCAGTAGCAGATCCACCTACAGGAGTGTATATTAGTTTATCCGTATTATTCTGTAAAAATTCTCCCTGAACATTGTCGAGTGTTAACTCAGTTGTTGTTGATTTAGTTACAATTGCTGTTGCATTTGTATTATCTTGTGTCAGAACAGTTCCTGGTGATAGGGCAGTTATGGCAGCTGTTAATGTTACTTTTATTTTTCTAGAACTAAATGACAGAGAATCTGGCATTAGTTTAGATGATGCCAATTCTTTATTATAAAATTCTACGGATCCGGATTCTAAGAAATCTGCTCTGTAGATAGAGAACTTGAGATTTTCCAGTAAACTTGGCTCCCAACTAGAAGTATTTTGTGATTTAAATAATGGGCCAAGATATGAGAGATTTGATATGTATGAATCTGAAAGGATATCAAACTCACCTATTTTTGAAATATATACGGAATACTTAGTTGAACTTGACTTCAAGCAGACTGCATACTCTGTATTTGAACCTTCTAAGTACACTGGAGAACCAAACTCAAATGTTGTTGCTAATGAACCATCAGAAGATGTTTGTATTTCTGCAGGATTTAGTGCAATCCTTGATCCAGGAACAATTTTATCAGATGGAACACCATTCTTCATCGGTCTTATTTGAATTTCAACTGGTATTCCAGTAACATCCTTTGTTCTGAAGTAAACATCACATCTTGTTGCAAATATTCCATGATCATCTTCAACTTTAAATACTTGTGCAAGTGGATCACACCAGGCGACAGTATTTTCAAGTGATGTTTTATTTGAAGCACCAGATGTAACCTCAGTATCAATTCCATTTCTGACAAGACTTTCAATAAATTCGTGTCTATTTTGAGATATTGGATTTCTAATAGATACCATATCATCATATACAGTTTCTAGAATACCGGAAGAGAAATATGATGTTTCTGCAACAGATGTTGATATATTTTCATCATTATCTTCATCACTGTTTAGAGTAAATACCTTCTCTCCTGATTCGAATTTTGGATTTATAGATCTTGATGAATCTGGAATATAGAAGCTGCCTGTGAGACAGGTAGTGGCATCTGATACCAATGATGTGCTTAATATAGTTGCTTGTGCTCCACTATCTCTTCCTGTGAGAAGCATACCAACTTCCACCCATCCATGATATCCAACTTCAGCATAATTTGATAGTGAAACTGTATCTACATTCAGTATTGTTGACGTTGAAGAATAGTTATCAGGGATGATTCTGACATTATATGGATCCTCTGCATACAATTTGGTTGGAGCATTGTATGGACCTTCTTTGTGATTTGCTTTTGCGACTCTAAATGAAATACGAGCAGATTCACTTGTTTTCTGATCTAAGCCATTTGAAATCATAATACCATCAACAGTTTCTCCAACCTCAAACGTACCATTTAGCATCGATATTTCCAACATTTTTGGAACACAATACTTACTGACATCTTTACCATCAAAGAATGCATACATTCTTGTTCCTGGCTTTATGTTTTTTGCCTCGAAGTGAATATTTTTTGATTTTGTACTCAAACTTATTTTTTTAATAATCTTATCTTGAACTCTATGACCAGAACCAGGATTTGGCTTTAAAGTATTGACATGATTATTGATTCCAACTGTCGCTTTCCCTTCTTCTTGAGTTATTGATGAATTTTTATATTTTGCTGCAGAGTATTCATTCAATGAATAATTTTGACTTACTCCAATCCAATTCTTTTGCCAAGAATTCCAAATATTTGGCTCAAATCCATCTTGGGTATCTACACTTCCATTTTTTCTAATATCAACCCAAGAACTTGAGCTCGGAGTAATATCTACAAATCCCTGCCAGAAATTGGTTATAAATGGGGTAACACTCTCAGTCCTTGTAGCAAACATTTGAGAAAGCCATTCAACGTCAGAATAATCTAAAGTTACTATATTATTCTCTCTCTTAATATTAACTCCCTCTATCTCGGATAGTGATAAATCTTCTCCTGGGGCTATTCCAGTCACAGGTCCTGGAATAAAATCAACTGATGTTGTATAGTGGCTTGGCCTCAATTCGTTACAACTTTCGTCAATGCTGTTGTTGATTGGAATGGAATCGTCTTGGGATTTAAATGTTGTAAAGTCATCAACAAAGAAGCCAGATTTAAATCTGTCTTGACCAGTAGAGTCTTCTACAAACAAATTTGCTGCTTTTGTTTCTAGTACTGATAATGTTGTGTACTTTTCTAGGCTCTCAATTCTATCTTCTAATTTCTTTATGTCACTCATAGTGTATCTCTTATTTTCAGAGATAGTAATTGAGCTATCCTCTGTATCATAAAGATACGGGGGCATATTGATAGTAGCAATTTCTAAAGTACCATCTACTTGATCTGGTCTTTCTGGATTGTCAGAAGGAACTCCATACTTAACCTGCATCTTCCCCGTTTTTGTCAGGAAAATGCTATCTATTCTTCCTCTGTAGTAAGCCAAGTCAATAGAAATTTGCTCTCCTGATGCTAAAATATTTTTTGCAGTATTTCCTTGCTGAGAAAAGCTTCTTCCAAAAAATTCTAGTGGAGAGCGTTCTGATGTTTCGTCATAAGTAAAATCAGATACTCTAGGTCTGATATCGATAATATCTGTGTTTCTAATTCCATCGATAGATGGAATTTCTGACCCATAATTAAAAGTTTGGTATGAATTTACAGTGGTAATATCACCATCATCTGTGGAATCATGGTAACCAACTGAGTAATAAATTTTTAACCTCTTGCTTGGGGAATTAGCATCTGTTTTTCTCTTTATAGTTCCATAATTATAGAATGTTTTTTCCTGACCACTTGAGTATGTGTAATTTGAAGATATATCAAAACTTTCAGCGACTACATTATTGACTACTGCTGTGTGGTCTGAATCAGAGAAGATTACTTGTTCTCCAATTCTAAACTTTGTATCATTTTTATATAAAATAGAAATGTCTGTGGGATTGGTAAGTTTTTCCGCAAGAATTGCAACAGCTCCGCTAATTTGTCCTACTATAGTTTCTCCAGCTATCAGTTCGCTTGTTGTTGAAGACTGAGTACTCAATGTTATAAGTGAAATCATTGGACAAGATGCATTAACCGTACTTGATGCAGATTCAAATACGCCATGTATCTCTACGATATCTGGTTTATTTAAGGATATAATTTCATCTTCTACTCTGGTTCCAAATGGATATGTATTGTAATCTAAGTTATTTGGAGCATGAGATAACTTTGTCTTATCAATGACAATCGAATCAACTCTATTCAGTATCTTTGCTTTTGAAGTCGGAGCAGTCTTTTCTAATGTCGCAATAAGAGTAGCTCCTACATCATCAGATCCTAAATTAGAGAAAATAAGAGACTTTGAGTCTAAAGAAAGCTGTAATTTTGAAAAATCTAATTGCTCTGTAGTCCCATCAGATCTAACTAAGGAATATCTCTCTGGGTTGAACTGCAAAAATACTTCATTAGTACCTGCAGTAGGTGTTGTATTTGTCTCTACAGTATTATTTGTGATATTTACTGTATATGTTTTTCTAATTGTAATGGATGAATCTTCTAAATTTACCGAAGAAATATTTTTCTTTGTCAACTCTGTGTATAAAGAATCTTCTGATGAGTCACTTACTTTGACCAAATCACAACTAAAATCAACAGTAGCTCCATCTTTTGAAAGCAATGATTTTACTTCTGACAATCCATAATTTGTTATTGATGATATAGTTATATCACTTTCTAGACCATCAAAATACAGTTTTTCACCATCTTCAAAAGTTCCTTTTATACCATATACAGTTATAGAGCTACTGGAAGATACACTATCTCTTAAAAATGCAGTTGCTCCACTATTACTACCCCTTATAAATGTTGGAGTGTCATAAGTTACTGACGAGCTTAAAGTTACAGTTGAAAATATATCAATATCATAAAGAGAAATACCCCACTCATTATCATCAGAATTGGCATTATATGTACTTGATGTTAATCTAAAATCGTAAACTCTCGCAACACCAATCTCCATTCCAGCTTCACCTGTAGAAGAAGCAACTACAGCATTCCTCAAACTTACGTGATATCCATTTCCAATTCCTATGGTTGGCAGTCCATATAATTTTTTAATAATTAAAGTGCTTCCAGTATTAAAGGAAATCAATTGATCTGTTAGAGATTTGCTAACTCTTGGCTTCTGCACATCAATCATCACTGGTGATGTCGTTTCAACTTCAAATCCCCTAACTATAGCTTTTCCTGGAGAAACTTTATATATTGCCAAGTCTTCTGATGGAGAACCACCACTTGGAGTGAATTGGTCTACATCAAATAATCCTCTATTTCCTATTTTGTTATCAAGAGAATCTTCTACGCTAACTTCAAACGGTTTTGTATAAAAATTGCCAGATTGAATAAAGCTTCTATTTGCAACCGCATCAGATATTCCATCCCTAATTCCAGTTCCTGATGTGGATATATTACTATTTACTTTTAAAATTCCATTTTCTACTATTGCAAGCTCAATAAAATTAGTGTCATCTAGATCATCTAATCCTTTCTTAAATAAACTTGCAGTAATTTTTAATCTGTCTGCTCCAGGAGATGAGTAGTTATTAAATCCTTGAGAATTGTCATTGAGAGACTCATCAATATCAGCAGTAACAATTTCTTCACTGATTAATAGTCCTACTCTATAGTTTGGTCTATCTGAATATTGATCTAAAATTAAATATTCCTTATCTACTGCTACAAAGTTTCCTCTTACGAAGTAAACACCACTTTCTATTTGGAATACTGAACCAGTTGCTGCAGCACCATTCGAAATTGTTGTGGCGAATGGAGATCCTTGTTGCACAAATGGATTTGCAAAAAGAGTTGATGTTAGTACATCATCAGAAACTAACTCTTCTCCGTCTGAGAATGTTTGAGTTGAGTTATTTTGGGTGCTTGAGCTTAAATAATTGACGTATAATGTCAATAATCCTCTTTCAGATTGATCAGCAGGCAATACAAAATCAACATAAGCAGAAACTCCTGATGTCAATCCAGTTATTCTAGATCCAACAACCTGATCAATGTACGCAGAAACTGGAACGCCCAAGTATGTCGCATTTATCTGCACACAGTAATATAATTGAGAGTATCCAGTATTTCCCGGAATAACTTTGGATCCTTCCTTGAAAAAATGCTGACCAAATTTTTCAATCTGATCTTGCATTATTGACTGAAGAGTTGTTAGCTCTCTAGCTTGAACAGGATATCCTGGTTTAAATAGAACCCGATGATAGTCATTAAGAGAATTAAAATCGTCAAAGTAAGGCTCTACGTTGAGATTGGTTTGCTGTGGCATAATCCTTTAGAATTGCAAGATGACCTTTATATCTTCTTTTTGATTTTGCGATCTAGTAATAGATGGCCTATTATCTACGTAAATTATATCTCCAGAATATTTTTTAACCTCTGGGAGAGATAAACCGCCAAAAAATTCTTGACCAAGATAGTAAGTTCTATTATTTATTGTGGTAGAAATACCCGAAAAATTGGTATCAATATCCAAACTTTGACCAGATGATGGAACAATAGTTAAACTACCTCCAGATTCTGGGGTATTTGTAAATTCTAATAATTCCAACCCATACTGTGGATTGGCTACAGCATCACCAGAAACCGTAAATCCATGAGAGGTTCTATCTTGCCAATACTTCAAGACTCCTGTAACTTGATCATAACTAATAACTCTACCAACAGCAGTCTTATTTGTTCCTACAGTTTGTGTAATAGTTGAATTTGGAGTAAAGGATGCAGTATCAAAACCAACCCCAGTCAATTTCAATGCATAAACAGCACTGGCTTTATCTAAGGTTAAGATAGTATTATCAGTTTGTCTCGGATTTGCTACGATGCCAACTCTAGAAATTTGATTCCCGGAAATAAAATCTGGGTTTGATTGATCATTCTCTATTCTAGAATAGAGTAATACATTATATGCTCCCAACTCTTTATAAATGTCTGCACCATGTCCACCCTGTGGTGACATTATTACATCAAATACTGGTGTAACAGTTCCATCTGGAACAGATCCTGCACTTAAATCTACAGTTCCGTATGTATAATTCTGCCCTTGATTTGAAATTGTTATTGACTCAACTTTTCTATCATTATTTGTTATAATAGTACACTCTGCTCCTGTACCATCACCAGATATCGGAACCCTGGTAAATTCGGTTCCTCCAATAGGACCAATCCCTTCCCCTCTATTGAGTATAACTACAGTCTTAATAGATCCATTTACAGCATTATTTCGCACAGAGTCATTATCTGGTCCGCTTTCCCAGTCTTCTGGGACAGGAATAAAATCTGTCGATTCAAATTTTATAATATCATTTGGCTTAATTGTATACAAATATTTCCAAATATATCCATCTCCACTACTTCCAGCAGCTCTAGGTTCTAGATCCGTGAAAAGTGGCTCATCCAATGATGGCTTTCCGCTTGGGTTATCCGGCGTAGTTCCATTTTGCAGACAAATATATACTTTATATTCACTGTTTACAACATAAAAAGATGAGTTGTATAAATTAGTGGCTCCAGATATTTTTGCAGTATTTGATCTGTTATAATCATGTCTATACATGTCATAAGTTGTACCAGAGTTCCATGGCCTTCTTACAACAACTCTCCTTATATCGGAAGAGCTTATCCTCTTCATTGCAATCATTGTATCCCAATAATTATTCTCTTCATCAAAATTATCTTTTGGTGAAGGCGGGCTTACATTCCAATCAGATTGATATTCTGTTGAGTTTGGGAGACCAATAAATGAGTAATAAGAATTGTTAGAAGACTTTACTTCATTGACAAAATTCTTTGCATTTAAAATTCTAATTTGGTCCGTGATTATTGCTGCCATTACACAAAGGTTTTTATTTATTTATTAACCAAAAAGTGTATCTTTGCGAGGATAAACAGATCCACTATCACCTCTTATCCCTACACTGTTATCAATATATCCAGATTCATTCCTTGGGTTTTCTATGTGTAGCATCTTGTTCTCACTGCCATCCTTTGATGTTGGTATAGTCAATAGATCGTATATACTATGGTTTTCTAAATATGCATTCAGATCGTCTTGAGTAAATCTATATGAACCAGATGCAAGCAATGCTGCCGCTCCCGAAACTTGTGGAGTTGCAGCACTCGTTCCAGTACTTACATAGAAATAATGACCACCAGAAGAATATGATGCTGCATTTTCAAATGAAGCTGCTGATCGTGCTACCCCACATATTATTAATTCTCCTGGAGCATATACACCAACTCCTGGTCCATAATTTGAGTCATCCCATATCCCAAGATCAGAGTTTGCACCAATAGCACCTACAATGGTTACTGATGTCTCTGGAGAAGCTGGGAAAGAACCTTTATTGTATGGAAATAGTCTATAACCTTGTGCTTCGTCTGAATCTAGAATTGCAATATGATTATTCCAATCACTTCCTGTCTCCTTATCAATTTTTAAATCAGTATTTCCGGCTGATGTGCAAACAATTATTCCATCATCTATTGCATCCTCTAAATCAGCAACTAATGATGTACTATACAATGGATAACTATCAACACCAAAGGTTATTCCAAAATCTGCTGCAAGTCCAGCTTCTGTCCAACCAGATGGTCCCGGATTTCCTGCATTATAGTTTGTTATATTTGATACATCTGGCCCCGAAAGAATTGCCACTATATCAGAAAGCTCTAAATCATAAGTCACATTTCCGTTAGCATCAACTCTTTTTGCTGTTGGCGTCGAAGTGCTAAAACTTGCATTAAAAACAGTTGGATTTTGTTTCCCAGTCTCGGGGTTTATTGGTTTATATCTGTGAAAAGCACGTAGATAATCCATTAATAGATCATTTCTTATATATTGACCACTTTTGTAAGTTCCAATACAAACTAAACTATAAATGTTTGATTCTTTTGCCCAGCCATAGATTTTTCCAGCAGCGATCGATGCCATACTATACCCGTGATCATTGATGGAATTTGCAATCTGCTCCGCTAGTGTGTAGTACTCAATAGTTCCAGATCCACCATATTGATTATCTGAAAATATTAAGTTTAAACTGGCCTGATCCCAAGTTGTGTCAAAGTCATCTAGATATTGATTTAGTTCATCAAACCATTGGTATTGAACAAATCTATTTGTTGAACCATCAAGACTATACCATTCCTCCGAATCATATGCGATTGGACTATCTCCAACAACTATATCAACATGCCTACCATCACCAAAAACAGTAACATCTCCAGTTAATGCTCCTGTAGCATCTTTACCATATACACCTTTTCCAGTAGTTGGACCGGCACAATGTGGTATTGCCCAACTTTGACTTGTAAGTGTAAGCCCAGATCCTTTATAAAAAGTTCCAGAATTTGCGTCAACATCGACGTTGTATGGAACTCTATTTACAAAACCGTCTTCTTTAAACTCAAAATCTTCTACAAGGGCAACATCCCATACTCTAGGGTCTTCTTTAAGTTTTGTTACCTGATATGGATCTAAAAAATAATTAGTGTTTCTGCTCAGAGGTCTCTTCAATTCTCTTTTATACCCACTCTCTTCCATTTCCGCGTAAAAATCTTCTAGATCTTCGCGATTGTATAGTGTTACAACATATAACTTTTTTTCCATATCATCCCTCTAACACTAGATATGTGAGCGTAACTGTTATCTGTTGATCAGAGCCACTTTTATTTGTTATCGCCAGTGGAATATTTGACCCTGATTCGCACCAGCCAAATACGCCTGGTGTCATTTTTTGTTCCTGTGCTCCTGTAGTAATTACCTCAGCAATTACTCCAGACCCTGGTTGAGGGTCTGTGTTTTCATCCCTTGTAGAATCACTTGTTCTGCTTGCAGTATCTACATAAAGTCTTACCCAAGCCGCAGCAGATGTCTCTATCTTATATAAAATATAAGTTTTCCCGACCGCTATCTCTTCTGTATCATTAGTCTCCCCATCGACAATCGTTGAAGTAGTTTGAATAGATTTAGATTGTCTGGCCAATAATGTGGGAATAGATGTGTTTTCATCTAAAAGCTCGGTCCAATTGCCACCATGAGCAAAATATCCCTTCCCTGTGCCATGGGCATGTGCAAACATTCCATGATATGTTGATGCGTCTGGTAAGCTAGCTATATCTGTGAATACATTTGAAAAATATACCTTTCCCTCAGCTTCAACATCTCCATATACTTTAATTCCATCACTAGTAGTTCTAAATTTATGATCACCGTTATAATATAGGTCTGCATGACCCCAAGAATCATCAAATTTGGCGAAAGTTCTATTATTTGCTAAACTTTTAAACACAACATCGTCTGTTTCAAATAAAATACCGCCAGGTCCTGTGTATTTAATATTTGCTGTCTGTACATTGGCGAATCTAGAAGCGTCATAAATAGGAACCACACCCATTGTAAAGTCACTTCCAATGTCAACATTGAAACCTTCAGGAAGAGAAATGCCGTGATCGGCCTCAATTTTTGCACTTGCAACAGCACCTCTACTAGTTACAGTAGAAAGGGTGTCTGTCTCTGTATATGAACTTAAGTAGCCTGCTTGTGCATGATCGCCCCAACCATATGCAGTATTCCAATTCGACACTTCAGTATCTGTAATCTGAATAGTCGTGTTAATTGGGGTGTTTGTTAAGCTGTTATAGTCACCGTCAAATAGTTGACTTGTTTGAGCATATCCAGTGAGATCAGCTGAAGTTAGGTAGTTACTTAGCTCTGTTTTTAGAGCAAAGGTGCTAGTATCTAATGAGATATCTGTCCCATCTCCAAGACAATTATATATTTCTTGAAAGTTAGCATTTATACCAACTCCAGCTTCTCTGAGAGTACTTCCTGTGCCATCATTTGCTACTGTTCCTGTGTTTATGCCAAATCTAGACATTTCTCATCTATACTGCGATATTTGTATTTATGGCTGATAAAAATCAAAAAGTATATTTAAAATAATCTATATCTTTTTCAAAAAGTTTTTCGACTACCTTCTTGTCATATCCAGAATATATTTCTTTATATTTGTCTGGAGTATTCACTCTATTTAAGTGTTTTTTTCTAATACTTATCTTACCATCGGTTTGCTCTCTGATTTTAACTACCGCTTCATCCATTTCCTCTACTTTATAAATGTAGTCTGCAATTACATTTCCTTCTCTATCTTCAAACCAATCTAACTGACATTTTGTTCTTAATGGATGTATACAAGTATCACTTGAATATGATAGTCTATCAATAAAGCTGGCGAATGACATTTTATTCTTAGACTCTACACCTTCTTCACGAGTATATAATGAATACACTCTTGCCCAAGGATTTCTAACAGAGCCAAACTTGTACATCTCATTAAAAAGTTTTTTTGATGCATTAAAAATATCTTCATCAGATGGATGAAAATTTGTCGTCGGATAATTTGAATTTGTGCCCAGATTGCAGGTGAGCAAATATGGATATATTATATCTCTTAGTTGATTAAGAGTTAAGTGAGGATTTTTTATAAAATGATTTCCTCTACTAGCTACTTGATCCCTTATAGATGTTGTCCCAGTCTTTGGGATTGCTACAAAAATACAATTTAAAGGAAAATTGATAGCTTCATTAATACTATTAAAGTCTTTACAATATAGCTTCATATCAAATAATTTATTTGTATTTATCCGGTGTAATTATTATATTTTAATGGTATTGTTCTTCTAACCATTGCAGAAGTTGAAATCCCAGCATATCCATCTAATGCATATGCATTATACGAGTAGTTTTTAATCCTACCATCAAGAATTACCTTACCCCAACTATAATGTCCTATAAAATTGGAGGTACTAATAGTTCCGGTGTAAACTGGGCCACTATTTTGACTGCTTGGAACGCTATCAAATTTAGTACTATCACTATCAAAAGAGAATAGACTGGAATCAAAACGATCGCGGTCAAGTATTCCATTAGGTGTTATATTACAGTATACTCTCCTTACAGTTATTGTAATACCATTTAGTTGCTTATCAACATTCTCTGCACTTTCAACCACAAAAATAGAGTCAAGATATGAATCTGTTTTTGCAACTACTGCACCTGAGTTGTGATCATAAGAGATAAGAGGGTATAAATCTGGATCAGCAGAAACTATGGAATTACTGACTGAGAAATAATCTCCGGCAGACAATTCGCTAACCGTGATAGGAGTTTCATTAATTGAGCTGTCTCTCAGTGGAGAATCTTCTGGTATATAAAGATCAAAAATTATTTTATTTGATGTAGTTGTTGTGACACCAAACCCAACAATAATACCATAGTCTCCTGAATAAGATGTAACATCATTGCTTTCAACTTTTACCTCATCTTGAGATATTAGTGTAACTTCATTTTGGAAAGAAATGTCTATATTATTTTCATTTTTGGAATTAAATGTTGGTCTTAGACTATCAACATAAACAACAGTTTGCCCAATACCAACAGAACCGATTATATAAGATATTGGATTTATTGATGCCTCATATAGCTCTCTATCTTTACCGACGAAAACATCATCAATAATTTTATCTTCAGTTTGCTTAGTCCAAGTTATAGGACGTAATAGAGATTCCTCATCAATATTTCCTGGTCCATAATATGGATTTGTAATCACAACATTTGTTGATGTAACCTCTGTTGCTACACGTATATCTTCTTTTAAGAATTCTTTTTGACCAACTGAGGGGTCATTGATTATTTGAAGATCATCCCCCGCCTTAACCGTCTCAATAATGTTTCTTGGAATTACATCAACATCACCACTTCCTTTATAGAATAAAATCTCAACAGTATCTTCTTTTTTCAATGGCTCTGTAAATTGAATTGTACTTCCTCCATTAAAAATATACCCCTCTCCTGGTATCTGAAGAATATTATTGACAAATACAAGTAATACATTTTTAACATCAATTGAAGATCCTCTATTTGAAATAATTGATTTCTCAATATTTGAACTCAATAGAGGAAATATTGTGTTTTCTCCGTCAATGAATCTTTCAATATTATCAAGGACTTCCAATTCCCCAAATGTCCATCCACTAAAAGTATCCGAAATGGTTTTGTCAACAGTTATAACAAATTCTTCAAAATTTGAGTTTGTTTCTATACCAACTGCGGTGGATGTTGGAACAGTTAATTTGTCTCCAACATTATACCCATAACCAGTATTTGTTATTGAAAAATCTATTACTTTAGATTCCTGCCCAACTATAATGTTTATAGATGCTCCCTGTCCAGACCCAGTAGAATTTGCTGAGTAAATCAAAGGCAAATCATAGTAATTTAGTGGATCGTCAAATTCAATTCTAGGTGCAGCTGAATATCCACTACCTGGATTTGATATATTCACACTAGAAACTTTTCCATCAACAATATTCGCTGTACCAATTATCTGAATATCATCGGGATCATTAATGGCACTTACGTTTACAGTTTGCAAACCAGCTCTATATCCAGATCCAACATTATCCATTGTTATGGAATCAATTTCTCCGCTAGAATTGATAGTTGCAAATCCTCCAGCAGTTATAAGTGGTTGATATCCTAGACCTTCTGATGAGCCAACTGATACAATCAAACCACCTCTAGGGAAACTTGATATACCAACATCATTTGTAATTGTCCTACTATTTCCTGTAAATTTGACGGTTGATATTCCAGAAGCATCAGAAGTCAATATATCACAATTTACTCTTCCTGGATATTGGAATACATCATTAACAATAACTATGCCATTTTTTATTCCACTTACATTCGAGCTATTAGATTTTAAAACAAATTCATTTTGTGTCGAATTAAACTGGTCAGATATATCATCGAAAATATAATTTGTAGTATATGTTTCACTACTTGTATTTGGTATACCTGATCTTAAGAAAATTCTTCCACTAAAATTGGAGCTAGTTGATATTCCAGACCAGTCTCTTTCTTCTGGAGACCCAGTAGATGTTGAAAATGGTAATCTTCCATATGGTGCTCTTACAAAGTTTAATGTATTATCAACAATATTATAATTACCATTTAATTTGGTTATAGTTGAGCCAGCAGAGTGTGGAGATATCTTTGTTCCCAACTGAGTTCTTCTAACACGTACATTTTCTGGAGATCCGATCCCAATACTTTCAATCATCATAATTTCGTCATTGACTCTAATCAAGTCAGTTCCAAAAAATCCAGTCGTATCATCAAATCGAATTATATCACTTGTTGTAAATACATCTTGAGTTACTGATGCTGTCTTTTTAGATTCTACAATTGGTGATTGTATTACATTGTCAATTGTAAGAAGAGCTTTTGTATTTTGATTATTAGCTACAATTCTATGGGCCGAACCAACACCATAATTTACAAATTTTATAAACTCCGGTGTTGACTTTAGAGCATTTTCTGCACTAGAAGCAAATCTAAGCGTATTGTCTGGAAGCTTAATTGCAAATATATCTTGTGGCAACCTATCAGTGACACCAATTCCAGCAAAAGATGTTGGTTCTATCTCGATTGCCTCAAAAATTGAATTTGGACTTCCTGGAACATATTTAATTGACTCTCCAGTGACAAAGAAGTGAGTATTGATATTAAGTTTATCATCAGCAATATTCACAATATCTTGATCTTGACTATCAAAAGTTCTTTCAAATATTTTTTCTCCGGAGTTATATAATTCGAAAGATTTCTTTATATCAGAGTGTGTTCCTTCATAGATACCGCCGTAACTTCTAATACTGCCACTGGCCATATTGATTTGGTCTCTTGTATCATCCTGATTTCTCAAAGCAGTCATAAAGACATTGACATGGGTATCAATATTTGCTATAGGAGTAAACATTATTTGAGTTTTATATGTACCATCTAAGATAACTCTTGAGCTAATCTCGCCTAACACATCCCCATCATTTATAATACCGTATTCAGTATCATATGTTTCGTATGTAGGAATGCCTGATTCATAACTATCAACCACAATAACTTCAGAGAATTGTTTTTTATCATTCGTAGTATCAGAAATTTGTACCATCAAGTGTGCTGCATTATATGTTTCTTCAGTTTCATATTCTGCAATTACTATTTCACTTGGAGTTGGAGATGATGCTATTGTTGTAGACTTGGAATTGAATGTTACATGCTTCAAATATTCTGTCTGAGATCCACTTGAATTTTCATCGCCTAAAGCAATGCAGTATGTATTAATAATTCCAGAATCTATGTTCGTATTTTGATTCTGAATAAAGTCTACCTTTAATTTGGATCCATCGATATATGCATGATATGTCCCCAAACCAACAGTGCTATTTTGGCCCAAATCTGTAGATAATTTTGTATTTTCTAAAATGTGGATATTTGAACCATCATTCATGATATTTAATTCACTAACCTCAAATTCTTTCCCAACTTGAGACTCTGGATTTATTTGTAATAATAATTTTATCGAGCTGTAAGATGCATCTATTTCAAAAACTGTAGAAGTGCCACCTTGCAGCTCTTTCCCTTCAGTGGTTATTAATGATGTACCAATGATAGTATCTACAGCACTTGATATGATCTCATCCAAGTTAAATGATATTGCAGATATATCATAATCATTTATTTCATGCCTCTCTGGATAGAATAATAAAATACCCTGATTTCCAATAATTGTATAATCAAAAGATCCAAGATCATACTCTGTTTCCACTCTACCGTATTGATTGATATACCCCTCAAAATTATCATGAATTAGATCGATAATCATTAATTGTCTTTGTTGCGTATATCTTCTATCTTTTACTAAAGTAATGAATTTTAGATATCTATTATCCAGTTTACTAAATGTAGCTACTGGGCTAAATTTTGTTGATCTTGGATTGCTATTAAAAAGATTTGAAATGTTATCTACTTCTAAAACCTTATTACCAACAGATTCAAAATAATCACCTAAGATTTTGCTATTAAACAATATTTTGTTTGATATTCCATCAACATCATTTTCAGATACTAGATCAAAGTCCGAGAAAGAATTTAAATTGACTTTTCCAATTAAATCATTGACTTGATCGACAGAATTGCTAGAAATATTAACTCTCATTGATGTTTGACTATCTGCCATAGATTCAATCTGATAGTCTGAGAATTTTTTAAATCCAGCCGTATGTGTCAGTGGAGATATGTGATCATTCCAAGTCTCATATGGTATTCTAGATTTTATTGAATATGAGAAATTCTGATAATAGTCACTATCCTGTAATCTTTGGAAGCTGTCGTTTAAAAATCCAGAATTTGTATTTGATGACTTTCTTATACTTAATGAAGAACCCAAAGGAAAATATGATTTTGTCCTAATAGAGGATATAACATTTCCTTCCGCTTTTGAAGAAATTCCTCTTACAATTGACCCAATATCATATATTTCATTTGACAAAATATGCATCAATCCAGTCTCTGATTCCCAGTATTCAATAGTCCCATTATGAAGCTTTCCTTTTATAGTTTCATTAAGTTCATAAGTTTCTCTGGTCAAAAAATCACTTTGTTCTATAGATACTTCAAATTTTGGAAAATATGATTCTGGTATAATCCTACCAAGTGATCTTATATGGTCATAAGTTCCAGCTGTATCACCAAGAGAAAATAATTCTGACATATTATAAGAGATTGTGCCAAATCCCCCGCCAATGCTTTCATTTGTTGATATTGCAGTGAATAGCTTGTAGTTATAATCCTCAGAATTGAAGCCAAGTCCGCCTGGTACTGCAAATGCACTTTCTACTAAAAATTTGTCTCCTGGTTTTATTGGGAAATCTGATGAATCGCTATACTGAGTTGATAAAGTTATAGTAGCGTCATGTGTATCGGGATCATAGCTAATAGTTGAGATGCCAATTCCATTGCTATTGCGGGTTGGTATTATTTGAGGAATAGCATCCCTTAATCTGTGAGTATTCTTAATAATTTTAACTTCAGAATCTCCTAATTTATATTCAAGATCTAAATCTTGAACCACTTCATCTGTAACAGAATCTTTTACAACTAATTTTGGTGGAACGAGATATCCTCTTCCGAAATCAGTCAAGTTTATAGAAGAGATAGAATACAATGGCTCTACCTTTAAAATTTGGGTAAATGATGCAGTTGGTCTTAATGTTTCGTCTGATGGATAATCTTTTTTTAGATTTTCTATCTTAACATTATTAATCTCTCCAACAGATGAGCCAAAAGGTTCTAATATTGCACTATCGCCATCTTCACTTTCTATTGAAGAGATTCTAGGCATTTTTGTATACTCTTTACCTGGATTTGTTACTAAGACACTTTCAATCGGTCCAGATACAGTTTTTGAATTTGTACTATAGTTTATATTTGATATATCTGATGTATATACATCTTTTTCACAAATTCTTGTCGTATTGAATTTTACCTCAGTATCAGAAATTGTTTTTATATTATATTTTCCACTATATTCACTATCTTTCACTTGAATAGTTGACATTCCATCAATTTCCAAATCAGGAAAGCTATATTTTTTAGAATCTGGCAATCCATCCTGAATTACTGGATTTAACTTATAGTAAATCATGTCTGGAGATTCTGAATTAATTTTCAAAGTAATTTTTGCGTCAGAATCCACCCCTGGCCTTCCGGACCTTTGTATGTTTGTTATTGCATCATTCCAAAATAAAGAAAGATTTGTATCTAAGTAAAAATCAAGCTTAAATGCGGAATAACTTATGGTTTGTCTCAAGTATGAAAGAGATGCGTCTGAAACATCAAAAATAATTGTTGAATCTCTATAAACACTAATTTTTGGATTTATAGAACCAATGTTTCCGGATGATTGGGTTTTTATATCAATAAAATTGTTGCTGATTGAATCGAAATAACTTTGTGCTAAACCTATTTTATTTTCATTGAAGAAAATAGCATAATACATCTCTCCACTTACCAATCCATCTGAAGGATTGTCTGATGTGTACAATATCTTATCACCGGAACTTAAATTATGATTTTCAATATAAATTGTATTTTCTGAGACGCTTACATTTGGATCGGTGAAAGATTTTTTATTAAAGATTAATCTTCTATTCTGATCATCATAAGAAACCTCATATGTAAACGTTTCCTGTGGATTGACTTCTAAGTAGATCTCATCCCCATCAGTCAATTCATGGGGATTTTCTGTTTCTAGAGTAACTTCATTTCTTGAAATATTTCCTGTGGTTGATACGTAGTTGGTGGTGAAGCTGTGATTTTCTCCAGTTCCAATACTATCAAAATAAAGCGTTCTAGACGCACCAGAAGCGCCCTCAAGGGCGACAAAAACGCCTTGGGTATCTAACCCTACCCTAACAGTGGATATACTAATTAAATCATCAGAAACTCTTCCTACAAATAAATTTTCCCCATCTGTAAGAGATCTTGTTGTAACTCCATCTTCAGATACTACTAACCCGTCTCCACCTCCAGTAGAGTATGTGATACTATCTCCAGTTTTCAATCCATGATTTTTAAGATAGATTGCCTTTGTTGGAATATGCAACTCCCCATCTTCTGTCAGCAAAGATACACCTATACCAATCCCAAAAGTATTGCCAGTTGCAACAGATTTTGATGGATCAAAATATATTTGTTTATTTTGAGGAGACAATACTTTTTCTTTTGAGTTTATTTTAAGTTTCCTTGGCAATTCTATAATATTTGTAAAAATTGGGTAAGATGAACCAATAGTCCCATCAAATTGCCTTAATACTTTTATAGTATAATTTGATCTATTGATTTTTAGTACCTTGATCTTTTCTGTACCAATCTGCAAAATGTCATTCTCGCGAATTGCATTTTCATTAAGGTTTCCTATTACATTAAAGTATGTGATTTGCCCAGTCTGAGATACATCCAGTATATCTTGAGAAATTTTCAGTATATTTGTACTTACACCAACAGGATAAGATCCGGTCAATTCAAAATTTCTTGAGAGGCTGTTTAGATTCACTATGTCACCATCATTGAGGCTATGTGGGACATCCGAAGTAACTAGGTACTCATTTTTTCTATTTGTAGAGGATACTTCTATATTTTCTTTTTTTACTATATCAAAAGAAATTTGTTTAGTTGTTTTTCCTGATATTCTAGAAACTTTTGCTGATACTCCATTACCACCACTACCCACATCGTCAAATAAAACTTTATCATCGACCTTGTAAAGATCTCCGGCACTTTTGACTGAAATTGAATCTATTCCACTCGACTTAATAGAATCAATTACTACTTTTTGGGATGAAGTATCTGGAACATTAATATACTTATAATTTTTCCCAGAAAAATCTAAATTGTATGGAGAAGTATTTCTTGCCCAATTTCCTCCAAATATAAAATCATCCTGATTAGAAGATTTTTCAAAATTGAAGTCTATTGGAACATTCTCATAACAATCTCCAATAAAATATGGGAATTGTGGTTTTTTATATTTTGCAAAGAGGCCAGACGATTCTACACTCTCTGCATCAAGTGTAGAGAAATATGCATAAGTTCCATTTGGATAATCTGGAGTTACGCAAAATCTTCCGTTATTTCTGTCGAGAACAGATTCATCATTCGAATCAAAATATGAATAATCTTCTAAAAAGTAACCTTCTGGGAAGATAGATGTTGATGGCCTATTTGGTTTCAGGTCTAATTTATAACCTGACTTCATCTGTACAATTTGTCCACCGTTTTTCTGAGAATAACCATATGGTCCATAAATTGGGCTTCCATCATAGGCCCATCCTATTATTGGTGAGTGGTGATCGGATTCGGTTTCTTTATTATTTTTCTTTTTAAGATCTTTTGAACCATATATCACTTCTCCACTTGAATTAATAGAAAAAACAGATTCTCTTAAAGATCTAGGAGCATATAGATATGAGTACTGTAGACCATACTTATCATTTAAGCCACATTCGACTGAAATATCATCCGCACCAATATTTGATATATTTTTCTCAAATAAATTGACATTCCAAGATTGTATAGTTGTATTGAACTTACAATCTTGACCAACTGACTCAATAATTATAAATGTTTCTTGACCAAAACCAAATCCACCATTTATAACATTAACATCTCTCAAGAATCCATTTTCAATGATGGGAGTTAGTACAGCACCAGCTCCATCTCCGATAGTTCTTATATTTGGTGGGGAGGTATAATTTTTACCTTGATTTAAAACAATAACATCTACGATTTCGCCATTTTTGATGACAGGGCTTACTTGAGCATCAGAGCCTTTACTTAAACTTAAGTTTGGTGTTCTATTATAGTTCAATATCTCTGGAGATCCATAATTAGAACCTTCATCTGCCAAGTAGACGGCTTCTACTTGGCCTCTAAAAACTGGCTGAACTTTTAATTCAAACGTCTCTGTCCCAACAGGAGACAATCCAATCTCACTGATTATACTTACCTTGATTTCTGGGCAGTTAAATGTATGCTTGCCACTACCAACAGATATTATGTCAATATATTGGTTTTTATTATAAAATTCTTTTACATTGTCTTCCCCAACTTGAGAAATGCTAAATTCATCGTCACTTATCTTTGTTACTACATATTCCTTGCCAATTTCTAGTCCACCTATGGCTGTTCCAGTTGTTGAGTAATATTTTATGAGTTCTCCAGATTCATACCTATGATTTTTAATATAAAAACAATCTTTTTGTAAATTTATATTTTCTTCTTTCAATATTCTCTTTTTATTTTGATAATTTAACCCAGAATTTACTACATTGAGTGATGCCACAACACTTTTGGTTTCAGTGGCCTCAATAATATGATTTCCAACCCCAAGAGAAGTAAAACTAATTTTATTAGCTGCAGAAACAGAATCACTTTGTGTTTCATGTAAAGAAATAGTTTTACTATCAACTACAGATACGAAATACTCGGATCCATCAACAATACCACCAATTGACTGTTGATTGTTAGTTTTATAGACAACACTTTCTCCAGTTTTCAATTTATGATTTACTGTAAATTTAATTGTGTCATCAACTGTTGAAATTGATAGAGAATTGAATTCTACAGAATGAATTATTCCGGACATTGTTGGAGAAACCTCTGCACCTTCTCCATTTCCCCCTGTTATTGTCAAAATAGGTGGTTTTTGATAGTCAAATCCAGAATCTACAATTCTAAGCTCTTGCAAAACTCCAGAAACGTCAACATATGCCTCTGCACCTTGTCCAGAACTATCAGAAATAGTCAAATTTGGTGGATTTATGACATCGTAATCATATCCTTTAGAAATTACATCAATTTTTTCAATTTTTCCATATTTTACTCTATCAGATGACTTATAATTTAAAATTTCTGTTCCATTTATCATAATTCCAGTAAATCCTGGAATTGTTTTTGATTTTTCAGAAGTTTTTTGCGGATTTTTTAGTTTTCTGACTAAATTTTGGCTTCTAATTTCTTTTCCTTTAAATTTATATGGCTCTAAAGTATTATTTTCAACAATTGTGTTAATTTTTGGAGAAATATATTGAGATTTTTCAATATTTGACAAACTTAACGCAAATTTAACTTCAGTTGGTGATATTCTTTTGATAAAATATAGACCTTCATCAAATAATGAAGATTTTATCACCTCAGTCTCAGTAAAACCTTCTTCATTTTCGTCAGCATCCTCAATGATTTGAATTTCTACTTCTGGTTTGTAAAAAATCGCATCTCCAGTGTAAAATCCATGGTCTTTGAACTCACTTATTTTCAATATTTCTTGATTTTGGAGGAAAGTTCCTGAAAATGTAACTTTTTTTGCATTATTTTCGTCCAAAAGTGAAGGAATTGATGACGAAGCAATCAAATACTCCTCTTCAGTGTTGTGTTTATAGACATTTTGCACATTTGTGATGATGGACCCTTCAGATTTTAAGATATTCCTCTCTACTTTCAGATCATTTTCTAAAATTGGCCCCTCACAGCGAACCAATATGGTATTTTCTGATATTAAATCAATAACACTGGCGAATTTTTTAGACTGATTGCTAGATATGATGTTAACAGAGTCGTCAATTTGCAAATAATTCTTAGTTTTCAGCTCAATTTCATACGTGTTATCTGATGTATCGATCAAATTAGTTCTGTTTATATCATAACATGGTCCAGTATTGTATAACCACCCATCACTTTTGTAAGAATCGCTAGTATAGCCTAAATTTTTAAATGTTACGGGAAGATTTTTATGATATCCATAACTATCATCGCTATACTGAACGCTAGATGGTATAGAATTTACTCTAACTTTTACGATATTATCACCAGAAGTAGCATATGCAAAGGTGTTAACACTAACGCCATATCCATCCAAGATATTATTGATTATATTTGAACAACCAAAGAACTGATTGAATGATTTTGATGTATATGAAACAACTCCAAATGTCTGATCTGCATACCTTACATACAGTTCTCCTTCATTTGAGAACCCTACAGTTGAATCAACTGTTATAATTGATGCTCCTATTTCAACATCACCTATAACTCTAGTTTTTGCGTGTACTGTAAAGCTTCCTGATATAGAGCCCTTAACTCCACTGTCCCTATTTACCCCAGAGCCGGAATCTAATTTGACTTTATAATACTTCCCATCACTATCTGGATCATCAAGTTTTTCAACATCAGTGATTGGAGCATATGCTTCTTCAATAATATCCTTATACTCTTCTTGACTAAGTGTAGATAAAAGTAAATCTTCCGGATTTCCTGAAATGATTTCCAATACCATCTCATCATACTTTTCAAAGTCTGAATTTGATGGAGTAAAAAGATAGTTCTTGGGACTTATGATATCAATTTCTTCTCCGTATAATAATTTAAACAGCAGATCAAATCCTGTACGTGTTCCCTTAACAGAATAAAAATCTCTACTCTTCTGAAGAAACAGGTTCTCATCAACAGAACCAGCAAATTTTTTATTCTCCAATCCAGGAAGAAATTGATACTTCAATTTCGTAAACATTTCCTTTAAGAAAAGAGCACTCAGATTATGGATAGTTGCACCAGACTTATGCTTTTCAATCTTAGTACTCTCAAAAGTCAACTCTCCCAAGTTATCTTCATTTCTGTAATTAGTTACTCCACTAAATCCTCTAATACATCCAGTAAATGAAAACTCAGTTTTGTTCTTATATGTGATGACTTCATCACCAATCTTAAGTAGGCCGTAAGAATCTGGAAATCCAGATGTTCCTTGTGGGGATAATGACGAGTCTACTCTAATAATTCTACTCGAAAATGAAATGTCTGTTGCCAAAACAGCAGAATCATTTATATTTGATAGTGAATCAATCTTAACATACTTGTCAATATTTTCTATCAAATCAATAGGTCCACCAGGATATTCCTGTCCAATATAATATTGCTGTAAAAATTTCTCAAACTGTGGATATTCTTCACGAACATAGTTTGGGATCTGACTTTTTAAAACCTGACTGACCTGAATTCTTTCGGACATGTTTCTACTTATACTCTATTAGGATGGACGAACTAAGCTATCTGAAGCATAACTTGATGATACAACATAGTTAGATGCTGATGGATCAAGACCGGATGCAATATTGTCGATGATAGTATCAAATAAACTGTTATTAATATCTAGTTGCAAATAAAGATCTTGTAATCCGATGACATCATTCGAGATTGGGCATATAGACATCTCAATTACTGGTTGACCATTCCTACGTTTAGCAGAACTTATATTAATTGGATTTAATATTATTACCCCACTTTCATAATTTATTCTTCCAACATTTCTTCTTACTACTGTTGGAGTTTGAGAGTTGTCTGAAGGAACTGTAAATAAGAATAATGATCCTGATTTTTGATCTGGATCTGGTAGATCTGAAATATAAACCATTGATGAAATTCCTTCTACTTTAAATCCCGATGTTTTTAAATTAAATCCATCAGTTGACTTAACATAGAACTCATTACCAAATCCAATCGCATACTCTGCCAAGCTATTCAGTACAGGTCTGAGATCTCTTCTAATATGAAGTGTTGTGATGTTTGATGTAATTGCCTCATGGCTATTATCAATAATATTAAGGAATTTACTATACTTAAATCTAGATCCATATCTATTTAATTCAGACGATCCAGAATACTTTTCAACATTATTTTGTACAATTGTTGATATCTCTAATTTATCACCTTTACTTGAGTTATAATATATTTTTGAATCAACTTCAATATAAAGATACTTCAGGTCAAGTATTTCTGGGACGATACCAGCAACTGCAAATTTCTTTAGCTTTTGTTTGATCTCTTGTTTTGCTAAGTTTGATAAGAAATCACCAGTTCTTGGTTTGATACTGATAAAGACCTTACCATATTGTGGAGGTACTACTTCTTCTCCACCAAATACTGATATTGATTCCGTATTTGGATAAATCTTATTTGGAATTAAAACCTCATAGTCCTGAGCAGTTACTGCACGATTTTGTGTTCCATATATCTTCGGTGCATACTTACGAACAGATTCTATCGATTCAATTGAGTCCCCACCAAATGATTGCCCAGCTGCTGATATGAGTGATATTCCCTGAGTTGCGTTATATTCTTGACCATTTCTAATATAATATAAACTTCCAGTAAATGAAAATGAACCTATACCATTTGCATCTGATCCGTGTGATATGATATAGTTAATATCAATAAAATTACCTTCTTCTAATTTATTTCCAAAAACTCCATCTCCAAAAAAGATTTCATACTGCTCATTTGCAGCTTCTTGAATATAAAAAACATTTGAATCTTTTAGATTTAAAATATCGACGTATGCTCGATAAGTTGTACTAGCTGTTGATTCACTACTTGTAGAAACCTTGACACTAATTAAATCTGTGTCAACACCAACATTTGGTAGTAAAAATCTTTGCTGTACACTTCTTGCAGAATATGTATAAGTTTTTCTTAATAAACTCCCCTCATATATTGTAATGTTATCAAATCTTGCAATCCCATTTACAACAGGAACTGTGATATCATCTACAATTGAATATACAAATGATTGACCTGATATTCCGGCTGATGAAATTGCAACAGGTCCCTTCTTTAAAGTAAGTGTTGAAGGTGGTGGACTGATATCTTCGGCATCAACTGTAAATGATATTACAGCTTTTGATGCTTTTCTTGATCTTGGTAGATATCCAATATTTTTTGCGAGTGATACAACATTCTCTCTTAATGTCGCACTATCAATAAAAACTTCATTTGCCACCATATTGGCATTGTACGATGTGATGTACGTATTATATGATAATACATCAAGCATCGTAGATAAGTTTGAACCCTCAAAGTCAAAATCAGTAAAATCTGATTTTGCTTTTAAATATTCCTTGAGAAGATTTTTGATCTGCTCAAAATCTAAAGAGGTGAAATTAATAAGTGACATTTGTTATCTCGTTGGCTGTAAAATAAATTCTATTTCCTGTACCTGTGAGTTAATATCAATCCCAATAATTTCATATACTATTGTTACATTAAATTCATTGTTATCAAAATTAGGACGTACATTAACTCTAATCAATCTAACTCTTGGCTCATAATCTCTAATCGAAACTCTAATTCTATCTTCTATGACACCAGCACTAATAGAATCTAAATTTTCAAACAATGAATTTGTAATATCTGATCCAAATGGAACATTAAAAAATTTCTCACCAAATTGAGTGTATACAATATTTCGAACAGATCTTGCAATAGCAGTCTCATTCTTAAGTGGAAATATATCGCCAGTTAAAGGGTTTCTTGAAAAAGATAAACTAATATCCTTAAACGCTTTACTAACTCTCTCTAAAGGCATCTAAATTTATGATTCTTCTTTTTTATTTATTGCCTTTTTTTCATCTTTTTTTGTCTTCATATATTTATCGCTACTGATCTCAGTAATCAGTGTCATTCCTGATTTAATAAAATCTTTACTTTTGTCTACTGGTGAATTGCCCATAATTGTCTCCTAATAAATGTGTACTAACAGAACGTTTTACGGGTGTTGCTATCCCTGATCTATTTATTTTTAAGAGCTTTTTTCGCACCCTCTAAGAGCCGCGTTACGACATAAGATATAAAAAAAGAGAGCGCCCCATAAAGACACTCTCATAAATCTCAGCCCTTTCCCTGACCACGATAACGCTTTCGAGCTTTATTGCGTGAACTGGCGGCATACTTTGTGTGCTTTCCAGAACCTTGCCTTGTGTTCTTTGGACGGCTTTCAATGAGATCGCCAGTCTTACTTCGCATTGCCATAAATCTTTACCTCAAATAATACGATTCTTTTCATGTCCGACACGAATGCGTGGATCGCAGAGAATACTAAATCCTGCTTCCTTTGCATCTAGACAGAAGCTGACATCCTCGCCACACATGTCCTGTACTTGTCCACTTTCAAAAATTTGCATCTTTGGTGCAAACCACGGATACTTCAGTTCCTTGTCCTCAAAGACCCCTTTGCGAATTAGCATCCATCCAAATCCTGCATAATCTACAGTGAATGGCTCTGTGCGTCCATCAAGACTAGTCAGAGTTTCGTGATTCATTACACCACCGTTATCTTTGAAACCATCCTCGTCCATCCAATGTGCAACACTTGATGTCTTGCCATCTTCTGTACAATACCACCCGCAGGTGATGGCATTCTCCTTGCCGTTCTCAGGTTCTGCTAATGCACATAACTGCCAGAATTTCTCGGAGTTGAATACAATATCACTGTCAATCCACAACTGATAATCATAATCTAACTTACCATCCCATGGCTCCTGATCGGGTCCCCTCAATACATTGGCACCCAAACATTTGCAACGGGCGAAATTTACCATGGAACTATAATCTTGACTGATCTGAATGCTCATGCCATTCTGCACCATGTCAAAACATAATTGTACAAAATTTTTGAGAAATGTATACGAGACTCCCCTGCCTGGAAGGCAAAAAACAATCGTCTTCCCTCTCATACTTTCTTTGATTGCAGCGTAGTCCCATTCTAATTCTGGTGGGGCCACCTCTTCTGCATCAGCTTTTACCGTAAATCCTTTAGACATAATCTCTGAATGACTACCTCATTATTATAACAAACTTATATATCCTCGTCAATACCACCCATTATTTTTTTCTCCGCGACCCCTTGAAGACCCTTTTTGGGCCGCAAAAAATTTTCGCGTTTTTTTATATCTATCGCGTTTTGTCACCTCTGTAGCCTAGGGATGTTTGCTTTTTTCAACATGGCCGCGCTTAATAAAATAATAATAATATAAAAACACTGTCTATTATTAATAATTAGTGATTGCTATGTGATAATTAACGATTGTTATTTAATAAGAATAGATAGTGATCGTTATCTATTCTTAATAGTGAGGGAGGGTGATTAGCCCTCCCTTAGTGTTATCAGACTGCGATGAGTTCTCTCAACTCAGCCTGCTGATCTGGCGTCCCGTGGTTATCAGCCAGGAACTGCAAATAAGCGTTCGGTTCTTTAGCACGAGTGCCATTGATTGATGAACGCAATGCAGCGTCTTGGTTCTTTAATGGCTTGTGGGTGATATATTGTGTCACTGCATTCAGTGCTCTCCAGGCGTTATCTGTACCTGTAGATGTCTTATAAGTCTCGATTCCTACGATCTTACCTTTATCTGTAGCGTGATACGTTTCCCGGAAACCCTTTACTTTGGAAGGAAGATCAGTGTCCAAAGTTCCTGTTTTAACCCGGCAGAACTTCTTAATACCGTTATTGAATTGTTCTGGAGTTAGTTCCATTTCAGTCAGCAAATCCTGGATCTTACAATAGTTTGAAGCCTCACGAATCCCTTGGTTCAATACTTCAACAACACTATCGCCGGTTAGATCCTTGCGGTGTGTTAATGCTGCCAACTTAGTTTTAACTTGACGAGTCATTCCGTTGGTGCAGACTAAGCGATTGCACAAAAGATTCACCTGTGGTGCTCTGCTAGTGCCATAAAAATCGGTAACGACTAACCAATAGTCCGATAGATCCTCTTGTTTGAAGAACTCATTAACACGCATTCCAACGTGTTGGTGCTCAGGATTGTCAAGAATAGCTTCGATGTTATTTTCTGTAAGTTTCGAGCCCATAAAGAATTGCTTTCCATTGTCAAGCGTTCCCACAACATCTAGGGAGATACGCTTGCCAGACTGTTGTACGAAGCGTTGGAAGTAGGAAAGGAAGTCGCTAGGCTGGATCACGGCGCGACGGTTGCCGAACGTACCCAGAAAAGCCGTCTCATCGTCCCGATCATCCCGAGACCACACGATGCTGTCAGGGGTTGAGCAGTAGCTACCGCTGGGCAGTTTAAAACTCACCGGCTGCGTCTCAACGTTGAAGCCAGCACCAGCGTGCATCAGGATGTCGCTGTCGGTCATGCCGGGCTCAACAACACGAGCGTATCCACGGAAAAGCTTGTGATCCGCTGCGGACATGCGGAAGCCGTCCGGGCGATCGGCGCGACCGGTATCAAGAGCCAGAAGGCTTTCGAGAGCCTTAGCTTGAGCTGAGCTGTTCATAGTCCTTTGGGGTTGCGCGGGCTTCAGTGCGCCCGCTTGCCAATAGGTTACGACACCGAGAGCGAAACGCTAGTGGGAAACGTTTGAAAATTCACATTTCGACATATTTCCAAAATGGTATCACACGATACAGACAGCGCAGCTGGGTCTGATATGATTGGTTCAAATCAGAGGAGGGGCTGGGTCGCCCTGTAGACGATAAAGTTCGTAAGCTCTCCTGCCATAAAATACCTATAAGATATGTGACAGTTTATGAAGTGGCACTGTGACACTTTTATATGTGGTTATGTTACATAATTATATTTTGTTACAGGGGCAGTGGCGACCTTTGTCGTCTGCGAGGCTACATCGCCTCTCGTTAGGTTGTAGCGAATCAGGCCATAGGCGGTGCCCCCTTTGACTGACCATATCCTAGCATAGTGGGAGCCGATCAGGCGTTGCGGATCTCACCCTTGACCACTACGTCAGCTGGCACACGAGAAACAGTGTAGCGCGTGATCTGACGGTCAAAAGGACGCCATGCCTCCACAGTCTCGTTAACGATGCGATTGTGCTGACGATCCATGCCCTTAGCAGTGGTACAGCGTCTCACCTTACGAAAGTAGATGATGGGGATCACAGAGTCTTTAGTGTCAATCTCGACCTTATAGAAGCAGTGCTTGACGACGGTGGTGGTCATGGCTCAGAAGGGGAAAAACGTTGACAACTAAAGAATAGCCGCAGCTCTCAAGGTCACAAGCTCTGTTGTGCCAGTGTGTCAGGTGGCCCGATGATGACCGCCAAGGTGACTTATGATGCGGAAGGTAAAAAGAATAACGTTAAAGTTTATGATCAGTCAATCCACGTCAGCTTATACGTTAGGCAAGTACCAGCCATTACGCCATACATGTGAGCATCGTGATACTTTTTGAAGAAACTTTCTTCTGCATCAACATCAATGATGGCGTTTCCTTTCTGGTCAATGTTCGACATAACCTCATCAATCAATGCGATCTCAGCGTCTCCGCCATCATCATTCAGGCTGAATGACGTTGCATCGCCGTTGATAAGATAGCTTGCCCAGTGAGCGGGCAGGTCATACGTTTCAGTGTTCATAACTTAAAAGGGGAAAAAAATACTGTTAAAGTTTAGTGCTTATGTGAACCGGCCCTCGCTGTACTCTGCTCTGTCAGAAAACAGCCCGGGCTTATGCTTGCTGTTCCACTCCTTACACATAGCACTGGCTTCGGCTTCGTCAGCAGCCCAGCCGATGTGGTAAGCACGGCCGCAACCGGGCTCCCGGCCATCAGGCCACTCATCATTGCGCCGCCACCAAGTCCGGTGAAACACTTCGTAGCTCATGGGGGAAGAACGTTACTGATAAAAGAATAACCTCAGATCGCGGCACCGCTACCTCTATTGTGCCAGTCCAATAAGTGTCCACGGATGCCCTGAGAGACCCCTGAGAGCTGCTATACTATGATCAAATCAAACGAGAGGTGGGGTAACCTCGATGACAACAATAATCGCCACTACTCCTGCCATAAAATAATTATATCAAACTGTAACAATCAGCCAGTTCTCAAAGTGTCACAGTGCCACTTCATAAACTGTCCACCCCTCATAAGGCTCTATTCTTACTCTAGCCCACCGTGGCCCGTGGCGCTGTGTCACTCACTACCATTTTATGAATCTTTACATTGTTACAAAGACACATAAAAAACTGGCACTGTACCACTTCATAAACCGTCCACTGCCTTATAGTGTTTTTTTGCTTATTATACCATAAAACTCGGAGGTATGCGGATTGTTTGAAAACCGAGACCTTGTGAATTTTTATGGCGGGGGTCTTGACAAAACGGGCGGTCGGTGCTAAGCTCGCAGGCTAAGATCACAAGACCCCGGAGCATTATCAGAGCATTATGAAACGTTTATGAGAAATAAAAATCAAATGTTTTTCTAATAAAATATAAATCATAAAATTTACAATCATATACTATTGAGAGAAAAAGTTTATGATAAAAGATTTATTCCACAATTCCACAGCTGCATTCCACAGGTATAAAGATAAAGATAAAAATTATGAATATGATGATGATAGCGAAGATGACATATGTATGTGTATATGTGATGATGATTGTGAAGATGACACATATAGAGTATGATTTAGTGTTTTAGATGCTGTTGAGATGCTCTGGAGGCACTGCTGGGCGTATCGGGAGTGCATTTGAATAAAAAACGAAAGTATATTTATAAATGTATTTTTAATGTGTTTTTATGCTATTTTGTAGGCAATAATGCTCAAAATGATGATAATGAAGATGACAATGAGAGTGAAGATGATGCTAGTGAAGGTGAAAACATTAACAGGTAAAGAATCAATGAAGATGACATAAAAAAGGAGAGGTTCTCAAGCCTCTCCTAATACTCTTCCGTGTGTGTGGTGGGTCTTCGGGGGAGACCCAGTCATAGGTGATCAACCTCTCTGTGTGTGTTATACTCTAATGCTAGCTCTGGGATGATGACCCTGCAAGCCTTTCAACCCTGAGAGTAGACAGTCTCAGAATTGGCTATCAGATTCTCAACAGTTAAAGTTTTCGATTGATGGTGAAACAAACTTCACTGTATAACCAAGACTTTCGATCACACTTTTATGACGAGACAATAATGTTTTTGTATTTGTCAGATCACAGAAAGCCTCGGCAACATCATTGACTGGGTACGCCTTATCTTCACCGAAGACATTTCGCACCTCGTAGATTGCAATTCGAGTTTCAGTTGTTGTAACTTGTGTCATGACTTTGCCTCCTGTTGCTGTAACTTAACTTGCTCTTCTGTAACTTCATCTACACACTCTTGAATTACAGTGTAAATGTGATCAATGTTGCCAACATCATCGAAGATACGCTCAACAACATCAGGATCTTCTACAACATTATCATAATCAACCTCACCATTTTCATCCTTCAAATGACAATCTTCCTTTGTGTAAATCCAGGCAGCACAATGTGCATCTTCCCCCTGTTGTTCGATCATTTTGTTGACACGTTGCTGAAGTTCTTTGAGTGTGTAATTCATAATTTTAATTCCTTAAAAGTTTAGAAGTGACAAGCAAGTGCTTGTGTAGAATAGCAGCTAGCAATGTTATCATCAGGACCGATAACATAAGGGCCACCACACATTGCTGTCCGATAAAAGTAAATCATGCAACCACGACAATCTCCCTGAAAATAAATCCAACCCTGGTTACGATTAGCAATAGCAGTTGCTTTTTTATATAAACCAGTTTCACGATCGTTGATACGATACTCTCCAATGATTTTACCAGTTTTTGAATCACGAACACGTCGATAACATTTATTGGTATCTTCATCACGATAAATCTCACCATTGACTTCTCTCTCAGTCCAACTGATGAGGGCGTTGTTGATGATAGCCAACTGCCTATAATCCTCTCTTGAAATGTGCCAAATATGATCCAGCTTATCGATCCAAATGTTGTATTCGTCGAACTGGCGACGGCTCATGGTGCTGATTGGTGTCGGCATTGGTTTCCGGTGTTGATTGAACCCAATTTAAGCTCAGGTCACGACCCTGCGACCTCTGCTAGGACAGTTTCAGGATTGGATCTTCTCGTGCCATACATGCAGGCCCAGGTGTCCATGCTCGTCCGAGACGATTTCTGTTTTTATTGTCCACCCTGGCATATGTGTAATCATTAAATCTAATCCTTTCATTCCAACGTGATAATCTTCTCCATTTGAAAAAGATTTTTTGTTGATTTTAAGTGCTGTAGCGTGTGCCATTGAATTGAAATGAATGAATGAAAAAGATTAAAGTTAAAGATAACCTGCTGATCCCATCCCTGGCTCATCCCAGTGCCACTCGATCTCGAAACCATCATTCATGTTATCAATGTGTTCTTTAATCTTATCCGGTGGCCCCCACGGAGTTTCAAACCACATCTGCAAAATAGTTTTATCTTCTGATAACTTCACCGTAACATCTCCCTCATTCAAATCCCACTTGCATCCCCAATTATCAAGCCGCCAATCATACCAGCGCAAATCTTGTTTACCATCAAATTCTAAGCCCAGATCACTAACAACAGGCAATTCTCCTTTATCGTTTGGCGTATTCTCCCAATCAGGTTGAGGGACAAGTGTAGCAAATGGCTGATCTTTTTGGAAAATGTCAGCCAACTCTTTAATTGGCTGAGCTTCCATGTGAGAGATTACAACTCTGTTGTGACACCAGTTTGGCATGATAATGTCCGCGAAGGTGAAGGTGAAGATGACAATAGTTTATTTTAATTCACCATACTCGTAGATTTTATGACCATAAAAGTCTTCAACATAAGCATATCCGCCACTTTCATTGTGCATACTGAAACATACATCAACAGCACGTTCTTCAGATGTGTGATACTCTGTCTCACCGAGTTGGGAACAATGAACTTTGTAGGTAGCCATGATTTTGTTAAATGAAAAGTTTTCAGTTGAGAATGAATGTGCTCAGATGCTCAGAGTAATACTGGCGTGCAATGTGCATGTCAGTTTGAATAAAACCAAATTTGCGTTTACGGTTGATGACTTCACCATCGTACCGCTCTTCATCCACGATTCTTTTCAAGAAAGTTTTACCATTCAAGGTGACAACTTTCAACATTTTGTTTTCGATCGTGTTGTTGTTCCAATCCTTTAATGGATAAAAATCAACAACAACATTGTTGCGTTCGTTTAGAAGTTGCATAAGTGAAATGGCTGAACAACTGAATAATAATCAGAGATCGTGACCCTGGGACCTGTAAGAGGACACTTTAATCAACTGTCCACTCATACTAGATCAATAGCATGAATGGCCCAATCTGGTTCGGTCTCCCAAATGTGGTCAATCAATTCATCTCTGTCTTTACAATCTTCAACGACCAAAAACTTGTATTGGTCGGAGTTGTCCTTGTGAGTGAGAGTGACCTTAAATTCCATGAGTTTCAGTTAGTAGGAGTGGGAAAGTTTTTGCAGACAGCACCACAGAGTTGGCGAATTACATCGTCCTTATACTCAACCTCACCAAAATTTGATTCGATGATGCAATCAATGTCCTCCATGAGTTGTTCACGTTTAGACAGCATTTCAAGATGATCCATTTTATATTTTAGTGAAAATGAATGTGCAACCAAGTTGGAACACTGTGGCGAGATTTTGTTCCATGATGACCATGACCACCACCGTGCTTGTGCTTGTGGAAGTGGGTTACGCCAGTTTTGTAGTGAGTATGATAATGTTTATGTGTTTTAATTTTAGGATAGTGATGATGGTGATGATGGCGGAGGAGATGTGCAGATGCTGGGTTGGCAGCAAACAGCAGTGATGAGAGAAGAATAAATGTTTTCATTTTAGGTTGGTTGATGTACTGGTTGATTGAACAAATCGAGAATTTGATTCTGTTCGTGTGCTGTCAATTCAATAAAACTTGGATGCAATGTGAGATTGCACAAGTGTTGAATAACTTGTCGATGTTTATTGTCTTTCTCCCTTAAAACTTTTGAAAACTCAGTAATTGAAAATTTTTTGACAGTTAATAATTGAGTAGACAAACTATTTAACTGTTCATATTCATTACTAGCCTCATAATAAAGGACAATTAAACTCTTCAAGGCTTGATAAGTGTTGGGATTCCTGATTGCAATCATGACACAGTGGGGAGAGGTTCAATTTGACCATAGTTTTTATCATATTGCCTGGTGTTGTAACACTTCCACCCAGAATAAGGCTTGTAAACATACAAATACTCTACACCATCTTGTTCACACAATTCAAGCAATTTGTTCATCCCCAAACAAATCTCAGCGTCTGCCTTTTCTCCCCGATCTGCATAATACTGTGGGCCATAATCATGAACTTCGATGTCACAACCATTTTTTTGCCATCTTTTATTTGTCCAACATGATGACATGTCGCCCCCTGCGACCAGTTTTGTGGCTCTAGTTCGGTTGCCGTAATGTTCTTGCAGCTTAACACCAAGCCAGGTGGGATAACCATCCCAGTGGTGATAAGCAGATGTGAAAACTTTGGCGCTGCGATCAGTGAACGCAATGCGTGCTCTGGTGCCCATGATGATAAATGGGGTTGGTTGAATAAAGACATAATAATCCAGCTCTTAAATCTGTGAGCTGAACCGTGCCACTTTGTCAGCTGTCATAGGTCTCGGCAGCAAACGTTATCAGTAATAATACCGACATGAGCATTGCCGGTGACAACAGTAGAATCAGTAGTTTCAATTCCTCGAAAGTCATCTTGTTTAATTAGCGGAGAAGTTTACAAATTCAATAGAATTGATACACCAACCTGTTACTGATGTAATTTCTTCGATGAGATCATCGTCATCACACGCTTCCCATGTTGTAGCTAGTGTTTCCTTAATCACTTGTTGTTGGTCAATCGGAGACATCTCAAAGTTATCATCTTCAAAGTCGAAGTTGATTTTGGTGACACGGAATTGCATAATGATTAACGAATGAGTTTGTTGAGATCCCTATTTGTTATCTCGTCCTTTAGTATAAATGACATTCTCAAAAAATTGCCCTCAGGATCTATGGTCTTTGGATTCTTTACAAGTTCTTTTAGTTCGTAACGAACATCGCGAGTTGGTGATGACGTTGATACTGGTTTATGCACCTCACCATTAAACTTATTGATAAACATAAAAGTGATACTGCCAAATCCCATTCTGCCATTTATGACTTGTTTTTTGCATATTTTCAGATACTTTGACCGTTTTTGATAATGCGAATCTGTTCCCTCGATGGTGAGAAATGAGAAGCAACTATCCACAGCTTGATCTTCCCATGTCTGGTTAATTTTCCAGACAAGTTTCTGCACATCGTTCAAAACTTTTCGTTCTTGTTTTGGATCTGTCATCACGCTTTCACCTCTTCGTAACCACCATTGCCGTCAGGAACCATAGATCCCTGATATAAATTTAGTAGCTTTGTCGCTTGTGTAGTCTCAACATATTTGCCCGTAGAAATGTCTTGACCTCTAATAAAATTGATGATCTGATCACGATCATAGTGTATAAAAACTGTCTCGATGGCAATACGATTATATCCAGTTTTCTCACTCTCCTTAAAATATCTTCGTACAACAAAATATATGGCATCTCTATCTTTTCTTTTTTGATATTTCTTTCTCTTAAATTCTAAAACTGTTTCTCTTTCTCCCTTTTCGTTGAGAGTTAAATGCCAGTTGCAGGTTGGTTTGCTCATGAATGAAAGTGGGAAGTCGCTCAGATCGAGTGATGTAACCCACTTATATTCTCGCAGTCTCGCTGCCATGCGAGCTGTGCTGTGCCGATCAATTAACTGCCTTTGCTAACAGTTTCATTTCAAGTTGTTTAAGATCACGCTGCATGATGCGAACAACATGACGCTCATCGTTTTTGATTGTTGTTTTTTGTTGATATTGCTCCAGCCTAATTTGATGGTTTTCAATAGCCTGGGTCAACAACACTCGCTCCCGATAGGAGAGTGAAACCAAATAGCTGATTTTCATGGTAAATAAATTACATGGTGCGGTTTTGTGGTGAGTTCATGAAACTAATCAAAAAGATAATGCTCAAAATCGAAATGGTAGTGTACGCCATCAGTTTCCCATGAATGAATCAATTCGTTCGCCAATAGTTTGTGAATTGGTTTTTGGTGCTCCAGGCTCAACTGCATCAGCAACTTTATAGAGCAGACCGGAAACAAATTGTCGTGTTGGGTCATGGCTCCATCCCCAAAAACAGACAATAGCAATGAGAAGCAGTTTCATGTAAAAGGTGAACCAAATTGAACGTAATTTTTTGTAACTGAGATGTGAAGTTTTACGGCTCATAATAAGATTTTCAACTCATCAATGGTCCCCAGCATCATTGTCCGCACTTCTGGAACAATGTTTCTCAGTTTACGAACCCTTTCATCTGGCGGAAGACTCGTGTCGATGTCGCTATAAGTTACAGTGATTGCATCTTCTAGCTTATCAATAGACCTTTGCACAACAGTCTTAAACTTTTCCTGTTGGCTTAAGTGGCATTGCAAATTTTCCAATTCATCAATGCGATGCTGCATTTCTGGATCACATTTAATTTCATCAAGTAATTCTGAAAATTGGGTGAACTTTAGTTTAGAAGTCATAATCAATTAAATTCTGAATTGAAGTGCCTGGTGTATGCTAGTTTCCCAAGACTGCGATTGTTATGTACTTGAGAAAACAAATATCTCGATGTAAACTCGCAGCGTTGCAGAAGCTCATGCAAGTCCAGGACAAAATACCTCGCGGTGTGATCGTAGTCAATTAGCTTGGCAATTACTGCCGTTTTTGATGGAGTTTTAAGTTCACTGGTTTTAATGTCAATTTGACAATGGACCTGAGTTTTACCATCATAAGTCTCCATAACTTTGATGTAATCTTTGGTCGGAAACTCTACATAAAACTGCAAATCCTTCTTACCTGTGCGATCGTAGTAGTCCTTGTTGAGGAGTTGGGCAAGGCGAAACGCATGTTTCATCAACTCATCAGTTCTATTCCAATTCTTTTGTGAAAGAGAAAGTTTTGTGAGTTGTCTTTCTGTAGTTAGCATTTTGAATTAGTTTTGCTTCTGAAAATAGTGTGATCGCAAATAAGTGTCAAGCCCGGTCAGTGACAGATTCTGGATTGTACCATTGGAATAGCTTCACGCAACCATAGGCATCACCGAAGAAGCTCTGGACAACTACGAGACGGTGAGTAGAGGCCAGAGCACACTTGTCTTTTGCATTTTGGTTAAAAATTGCCTGCTGAGAAGCAATAGCAAGCAGAGAAAAGCTCACTGCACCAATAGAAAAGGGAACAATCAGCTCAACAAAGTCATCAAAACTCTGAAAATTACGCATTTGTTTGTGTTAAATAGGGTTTTTTGTGTATTTTTGGTGTCAGGAAACGAGCCCTAACACCATCAGGACAGGATCTATGTCCCCACACACATGATACCCACAGCTCTTGACCCCACGACCTGATCTATGCCAGTTCTGCAAGTGCCACATGAAATAAACACAAAAAAAGGAGAGATAAAATATCTCTCCTTAGTTATCGACCGATGTGATGTGTCTAAAATTACCCAGTGGCAAATCCTTTTTGAACTGCAAAGCAAATATAGCTTAATATGCCCTTATTGCAACTCAACAATTAGCAACACAAGACATATAATCCAAAATGGTAGTAATGAATACTCATTTTTGCGGGAGACTGTTCACACCGCACTGTTTTGTGCTATGGTTTGTTTGTGAAAGGAGATAAACCAATCAAGCTGAGTAGCGATCTGGAGTGGAGAGATTCTCCACATATCTGAATGTCACTCGCTCAGCTCCATGAAGAGAAAATACTTTGTTGAAGTCGATGTTCGTTGGGCAGAAATCATCCAAAGCCTCTAGTTCTATCGTAATTCTATACTTTGACTTTTTTGCGCGATAAGCAGTTGATGGCATAAGTTGTAGGAGTGGTGGTTACTTTTACATTATACTTTAATAACAATGAAGTGTCAATCCAATGCTATTTAGAACAAATTTTGCTCACACATTGTTTTTTTCGATGAAACTCAAACAAAAAAAAGAGGGTCGAAATGACCCTCTGGAACAACTCATGATGACCAATCAAATTCTACTAACTGACACGATAGTGGTCAACCACAAACCACTCTGGAAGCTGTTTCGTCGCAGAACCAAAACACTTGGCGGCAATGGTAAATTCTTCCCCAAGAACATTGAAAAAGTAAAATCTAAAAGTTCTGCGTATCACTTGACCCGTACCTCCTGAAATGTGCAATTCCTGTAAAGATTCATATAATAGTGCATATTTCTGATTGTAATATCTAATGGAGCAGGTTTTGAAGGAAGATCTTCCCATTCATGAAAATAACCATTCCGTCTCTTTTGAATTTTGTAAAGATGTTGCATTGCCATGTTGGTGATAGCGTTGGTTATGTTCGGTTATCCCCCCGAACAGTCTCATAGTAGAGAGCTGTAAAATGGGCGCAACCTCCAAGTAACATTACTAAATGCAACTCAGCAAAGCTGTATTGCAGGATACTTAAGAAATCATTCGCACTGGGCCATTACTTTACTATGCACTTCTTCAGCACCATAGATAAAAGATTTGCAGATAGAAAGACAATGAAGCACAATCTTTTGTTGCCTCTCACTCCAAGCAACTACTTCAGATCTTAGAATCTTATCAATCGGATCTATATCTGCACTGTCGTACATTTCATTGGCAGACATGCACCAAGAGATTACATCTTTATCGCTAATGTTCAGCTGAAATGTTCTTGAATTTTTGTTGTAAGATTTTACAAAACTTGAAACTGGAAAGGGGTCGAAGCTCGCGGAAGTCATTGGGTAGCAGATAGACTACCTTTACAAGGTAACGGCCTGAACTGTGATTGACAATACTGTGTCTTTAGATCAGAGTTGAGTTTTGTAAAGATTAAGACAATCTAATCAGGCTCAGCACTGTCCCAAAACTCCATCCCCAGAACATCACGATAAAGTTTTTCTTCATTGTTTCCCTGCCAGTTCATAATCTCATCCCTTTGTTGTGTCAAATACTCTATAGTTTCATTTATTTGATCTATTTGTGCTTGCAATTCACTTCGTCTCAACTGCATTTCTAAAATACTTTTATTCCAGTCGGTTTTTGACAAAGGTGAACCTCCTTTGTTATTATCTCCTGACATATTATTTAGGTTATTGTGTATTTTGTCACACATATTAAGCCTGCCTCGCAACATGCTGTAGGAAATTAAATCTACTAAATGTTTCCCGATCAACTAACTTATACATACCATACCGATTTGTCATAACATAACCTTCATGGAATGATGGTTCATCATTGATGTAACAATCAACATCTTCTGGCTCATCAATATACAGAAACAATTCGTCCTTGATTCTTAATACAAGTTTCCACAATCGTATCAAGTTGATGTCAATTTGCAATTTTTCAGCAGTTTCAGCATCGTCCATCAGGCTCAACTTCCCGTGCATGATGACTGAATTTATGTATTTTTTAATTTCTGATGCCTTCTTTTTGTCTACAAACTCACACAACGTAGCCATTTGTCGCGCAAAATCACAATTTAAGCGCAATTCTTTCCTATGTGAGCTAACATCGCAGTCTGGTTGGTAGTAAAAACACCTATCACCGCCCGTTAAGTGTTCGCTCAAAGAACTGGCTTCAGCCTCACGAAGAGTGGTCTTTGTTTCGTAATATGTATGCGGAGAGACAATGATAGTCTCTGAGACGCAAAATGGGAAAACATATTCAATTAAGTTAGGCTTAAAATAATTAGTACCACCCCACCCAATCCAATCAGCTTGAATGATACGATCAGTCCTTGGTACGTTATCAAAACAGGCATGTAAAATGTCAGCTAATTCACCTTTCCCGGCATAATGAAAATCAATTTCTTCATGACTGTGCGGGATCATTACTTTTCTCTTATTGAAAACACTTTTTGTTCCACAAAAAAATGTCCCAGTCTCAGGATCAGTTCCATACACAATCGCCGGAGATCCGTCGATCTTGCATGACAAGTGACTTTCTTTTTCAATAAACCAATCGAGGACATTGAGATCACCAGTCAGAATGGCGTCTTCAGGATGCTCCAGGTGCGTATTCTTCATGTTACGACAAGTTACAAGTGAGTGATGAGTACTGGTTGTAGATTGTTTGGATGTAGTATGCTTGTTCAAGAAGAACAAATAACCACAAAGATCCGATGACCATACGAAGTGCAGTTAAAGTAATTAAGAACTGCATACTAATCTCCAACGTAAAGTAACATGTTCCCAGACCCAAGTTTTTTACACCCAGGTCCAGTGAATCCTATGCCCCTCACCTCTCTAAATTCTTCTCCATTTGGAGTTGGATAACTAACACCATCGGAAGAGATGTATTTCTTCTCGATTTCTCCATCACAAATGACAACGGGCTTGTCGAGACATTCATCAGGAATTTCTTGCAAAATGGCAAGCAATTCTCTGTATGTTCCTCGATTAAAATCGGTTTCAGGAACGATCATTGATTCAATCATAGTCATTTAATTTCGGAGATTAAGGATTGACCTTGATTGAAAGTTGCATCGACAATGTTGTTTAATTGCCGTGCTGTACTCACGCCAACATTAGAGTAGGAAGGTATTGCCAACTCTGCCACCTTACTCTCCCCATCGTAAGAATCCCTCCCTTTCCTGATTACGCGACCGATACATTGCTGCATGGCAACCACGTTCATGTTCCTTAAGAAAACGCAACTATCGAGTTCATTGATGCTTATACCTTCTGTCAGAATTGAGTAGTGAAAAACACAAAACTTTTTGTCAGGGTTCTCTCCATATTCATTTAACAGCAGCATGAAGTCTGATCGGCTAATGCGATGACCATTCAGAGTTGCCCCATACTTAGACGTTATTGTTAAAAGATCAAAGTCTCTCTCTTTCAACTTGACACTTAAATCGCTTCCATGTATCATCCCCATCATCTGACGGGTCGATCTACAACAAATTAAAATTTTATTCTTTCCACCATTGTCAATAGTTTGAATTAAATTATCAGCTTCAATTTGATAAGTCAAATCATCCTTTTTAACTTTATCAAATGAACTCACAGAAACTTTTGCTGGTGCAATATAACCTTTATCAACCAGTTCCTTGAGAGATACCGTGTGCAAAACTTTACCATAAACATCTTCGTCATTCATTCCTGGTTTCAGAAGATCATTAGAAACCCTGCGAGTAGCAGTAAACCAAAAAGTGCGGTCGCTATAATCAGCTGAAGCGACTTCGCACACAGGGAAAAAATGTCTTTTAACACTGTGATGTGCCTCATCAAAATATATCGTATCTGCATGAATCTTTGCCTTAACCAAAGTTGCAAGAGAATTATATGTTGTAAAGTAAATTTGATGCCTATATGCTTGCTCAGACCATCTTTTGATGTAAACTGCATCTGTTGAACTGAAATGTTGTACTCTTCCACTGTGAACATGAAAAACAGCAGCATTTACTTCATATTTAATAAATTCATCGCATAATTGTTGTGCCAGAACAATTCTGGGGGCAACAACAATCATTTTCGCAGGTTTATTCTCTAAAAGTGTAAATCTGTCAATACAATCCTGGATCATGCAAATAGTTTTGCCAGATCCAGTTGGCATAATGATTTGGCCCAGGCTCGAACGCTTCATCGAGTCGCAGGCTGAGACTTGGTGGTCTCGTAATGAGATCTGGGTCAAGGTCAAATGGGGGTGAATTTTCTTAAAGGGGCCTGGGAGGCCCAGGAAGGGCCTTGATCCAGGTAGATCGAGGTGGATCGTTCAGCCCCTGCTCAGAAGGGCCTTAGAGAGGCTTGCAGCAGCCTCTCAGAGGGTCCAGGATCCCATATACCAATGATTTTGCTCGTCTGCACAATACACAAACGTTTACATAAAACGTTACACTCTGACAAGTTGTGTTAAGTGCGGCCACATAGAAGTTACCAATTAGACAGGTGAGACGCAACCCTGGAATCATGAACAAAAAAGGAAATTATTCCTCAACAGTTTCTTCCTTTTCTTTACAAATCTTAGGACCTTTGAAAACCATATTATTTTTATGAAAAAAATTGACACGGTCACGACGAGCTGCTAGCAGCAGGTCGTACTGCTCTTTCTGTTCTTTAGTAAATCTGAAGTCCTGGGCTTTCCAGGCTTTCCTCAGATCTTCCATGTGATGCAAAACATTGACGGTTTCAGTTTCGTTCATTGTCCTTTGGATTTGTTTTTGTTTTGTGCTTTAGCAAGCCTTCTGCGTTCAGCCTCCATAGCCCTCCGAATCATTCTAGAATTAAAAGCACTAGAGATGCAAGCAATGTTGTGAGGGGTTGGTGGGCCAAGTGAAGATGTGTTTTTAACAATCTCACTAGTAGTCAATCGTTCCATTGAGGTATGCCTCCATATCGAATTGTGGTTGATCGTCAATCAGATCGGCAAGATCTGTCTCGACATGGTTGAAGTTGATCAGTTCTTCAACCTGTTTCTCAGAGAGGTCATTGATGCTCCCTCCCCACCATTTGAAGGTGTCTTCAGTCATGATTTAATCAAGGTAAATTTGAGGATTGCTCCACACAAAACAAACATAACGTATGATGTACGTGAAGGTGACTATGAAGGTGACACTTTACAGACTGTCCATCTACGCATGATGTACGTGAAGGTGACGTGTGAAGATGACATACATGTACATCATGTCCGTGAAGGTGACACTGAAGGTGACATGTGAAGATGACATACATGTACATCATGTCCGTGAAGATGACGTGTGAAGATGACATATATGTGCATCATGTCCGTGAAGGTGACGCTGAAGGTGACTACACCACCTCGACCTCTGTTAATGGCGTCTCAGAGGCTTCTACAACGCTCTCAGGGGCTTCTAAAGTTTCTTCAGGAGTATTTCCCTCCTCTTCTTCCTTTTTAGCTTTTGCCTCTGCTTCCCTGCGCTTGAATTCATCTGATTTCATATATTTCTGCAAGAGTTCATTCATGCGCTCTTGCTGGATTCTTTGCTGTTCTCGTTTGTATTCAATTGCTTTTTGATATTGTTGCTCTCTCTTCTCCAATAGGCCAGGGCGACGTGCTCTTTTTGCTTCTCTACGACTAGACATGATCCTCCGATTTTGCGTTTGGTCTTGATTTTAAAAATACCAATTCGTGCCAATAATAACTTTGACAAACGATTAGCACATGATTTTTCCTATGACATGTTCCAGCATCGAGTTGATAAGGGAGCTTGTCTGTAACTGCTATCTCAATAGTGATATACTCATTCTCATTATCGACATAGTAAACCCACCCTTCTAAGTTTCTGGTCTCCCATCTAACATAATCGTTGATAAGTGGTTTATACATATGCCAATTCCAATGGAGATAAGTTTAATTGCATAGCAGTATAAGGACGAGTATCTGAGACATTTACCTTATTTCCACACTTGGTGGAGTTAATAGGCGCTGAATACTCTCCCTTTTTTGTATCGTAAAATCCCCAGATTGTTTTTGGTTTGTCATTAGTATAACTAAAATTACCGTGATTGATAAGCCATATACTAATAATATTGCGTTTAAAAGTTTTGACCTCGTAGGAGTAACCTTCCGGGGGTTGATGGGGGAAATCATCAGGAATACTCAAGTTCTGGTTGCATTGGATGGTCATCGACAGAGAGTGATTCATAATCAGGATACATTGTGGATACAATATATGATGCAAGATCTCGTGTAGGTGCTACTACATGAACCTCCACACGATAGAAAGTGTAGTCATCGCCAGGAGTATCTTGCATCTCCAATTCTATTTCAACTCGCCAGACATTTCCACGCTTCAGGTGGTCCTGAAAATCAATAACGATGTCAGGTTTTACTTCCCATCGATTCATAACATTTTCCTCGGGTTCAAAATTTCCAATCATGTTGTAAACTCCTCAACAATACCGGATTCAAGATCTTCTGCAAGTTCATAGTTCATTGACTTCATGATATTTTCACGAAGCTGACCATAATGTTGCTCATTATAATTTTCGTCTCGTTCAGAAATGAGATCAAAACATTCTTCATCACTTTCTGCAATTACATTCCAAATACCTCCATATTCAGATGAGGGAAACGGTACAAAATGATTTACAATGTAGAAAAACTTTGGTGCCATTTGCTTCTGTAAATTACCTTTAAATTTTAGTCGAAGATTTAGATTTTGTCAATTGATTTAATTGGCTCTCCAATTCAATTTTAACACTCAACAAGCGAAAAAACAAAAAACCCCTACTTCTATTTGGAAGAAGTAGAGAGGTCAATTTGTCTACGAGTTGAATTGAAGATCTGAGGCGATCCTCGTCCGTCATGATGTGTAAAACTCCATTAGATAATAATCAACAGTGATTTCGTGTTCTTTACACTCTTCTTCAACTTGTTGCCAAAATTCAGTTGAAACGGATTGGTCTATCGAATTTTTCCAATCGATATCCTTCTTTGAATGCTTGTCGAATGATTGTGTCATAAGAATGCGAAATAAGGGGGATACTTCTATGTAGCAGATAATCTTCACAATCTTCTGCTAGTGCTTCTTTATGTTCGTGTGATAACAAATCTAAATCTGGCATCGACATATTTTCCTCTCCTTGATTATTATAGCATACAATGGTCAACCAAACAATGTATTTGGATCATTTTTCTTGAACTCTTTACGACACTTTTTTACCTCTCTAAGCTCATCTTTGATCATTTGATAAGCTTCCTCAGCAGAAAGTTTTCTTGCCATTTCCATGGCAGTAATAATTTCAACACGAGTTCCAAAGTGTTTAAGTGCTTCTTCAAAGCAATTTAGCTCTTCATACATTATCTGCTCCTTGAATATTATATGTAACGGGATGAATATTATTAATTTTTGTCTCTAATCTAGATTCCATTTCATAAATGGAGGATCTGAAATTTAGATTTTCTTCCTCTAAAACTTCAATACGATCTTCAAGCTCTAGTATGTAATCTATGAGACTATCATCATCCCATTTTATCGTAGGTTCGAAAATTTTTTTGATAGTTTGGATCATGGCAAATTGCTTAATATACTTTATTTAACCACTTTTGAATACCCATCAATGTAGAATAAGGAATCCATGCAGGGGGCTCTTTATCAAATTGTACCTGAACCTCAGTTACAACAATTTGATTGAATTTATCATAAGTTTTTCTTGTGTTTTTTACGAAAGACAAAGGATTTTCCATCTCTATGTTCAATAATTACATCTTTTTTCTTAATGTTGTACCGTTCAATTATTTTTCTCATATGAGACTCATCCTGAAAATGGTACACAGTATTATTATATACCATTCTCCAGAGAAAAGTTTCATATGGAAATTTTTTTGAATTTTTCATGAAACTCAGTGCCAACGCTTGGTGGCAAGATATTCCAGAACATCAGCACGAACATCCATAAGTTCATGATAGCACAATTGATTGTGAGCACATTGACGTAATGCCGGATCGGGCTTTAAAACAGATTCTACAAAGAGATCCAATCCACGATTCCATTTATCTTGTTTAGATTCATTATCTGCGATCGAGTTTTGATCTTTCATGAGATCCTTTTGGTAACAACTATAATTTTACCATAAAATTGAAAATATTGCACGGCATAAAAAAATCCCCCACTTTCGTGGAGGATATATCAAAATCTAAATCCAATTACCAAGGAGTTGTAGCAACCCAGGTATCAGCATCTACAAATCTTCCATAGTTAGTACCAATATGGTAACTATTATCTTCCCCATCTGTTCTTTCAACAGATGTCTGTCTCAGATCAGTAATTAATATTGCACCACCTTGCAGAACTCTATTAAATCCCGAAGCATCTATGGTAGTCCCATCTGTATGCTCATATCTAGCAAATTTATAAACAGTTCCTCTGGTGAGCTGAGCTTTAGTAACATCAATATTTGAATTTTCACGAATAGAATCTCCAAATTTAACTTCAGATGGCCCCACTCCATATTCTTTTTCAAATACTGTGACAAGGGGCAATGGAGAATCTTTATAGGTATACCACTTTACTCTATTTGCATCACCTTTTTGGTCCAATGGATCATAAATGATATCTACATAATTGATTCCACCACCAGATCTAAAATGCCATTGCATTCCACCATAATATCTTAAGAATGGAGAATAGTTATTGCAACTGATCTTCATGTGAGCATCAACGTAGTGAGATCCAACATTGGTGCGACTCCAAGCGTTTCTAGCTCTTCTGATCGCACGTTGCAAACTATAGTTATCTGGATCATCAGCGTCACCAGAACCTTCAGCATATTGCAACTCCCACCAGTGTGCCTGATTTTCAAGACCTATTCTATAGTAATCAAATCCTTGGGAATCGTCATAGCCGTAACCAAAAGTTCCCCATGCTCCACCGGTTGAACCAGCTTTGACCAAACAATATCTATCATTATATCTACCAATTTTATCACTCATATCAATGTGTCGCCCACCATCTACACCCTGTGGGCAGAAATATGTATTTCCATCAACAGTGATTCTAAATACGTGTTTTTTACTTGAATCTAAGTTGAAAAGACGTACAGGAGCATTTGTATCAGAAATATCAGTTACTTTATGATATCCACCTGTATTATATCCAAGAGTGAATGGATCGATGGATGCAGGTCCGGTATATGAAACATTATACCAACTAGTTCTAACTTCCTTATCATTATATCTTTCTGGGTGATCATATCCCTTTATGTCCAAAAGCTCCAATTTAAATTCCAACGTATCTGGTCTTGCTTCAATTACACCATACTGTGGAGTGTAATTGGCTGGTTCAAATAGATCAATATCATATTGCCCACCATCTAATTGTTGGAAACTAATATCCGCGTAGCAATCATTATCAAAGGTAAATGTAAGTGGAAGACCTGCATTGTTGCTATGTGCAACAATTCTAATCATCCAGACAGGTTTTCCATAAACACGATAATCCCAGGTTATGTCACCAAGGTCCCATCGCCTTGCCCTATCATCCATACCCCCTTTATAGAAGGTCTTATCTTGACTGTAAACCAGTTTTCCATTGAAATCAGAAGTAACTCCATCATTATCTCCACCAGCTCTGACTTCAAATCTTAAAGTGACTGACCACTCTGATGATGAAGCCACATATTTTTGCATAATAAAGTCATTTGTTGACACAGAGGTCTTGACAATTCGATCAAATTTTACATCATCATAATCTGGAGAATCAAACCAAATGACATCACCAACACTTGCATTTTCAAATTGAGTTGTTGCATTAATTATTCTAGTATTTGTAGTTGACCTCTCTACCGTAGGGGCAACCGAACGCTGACTGAGGAAATCATTCCAAGCAGTAATTGGCCCATTTACATCATCTTCATGTGGTTTATAATAATAGTCATTGGGGTCATGTACATAACTGTATCTGATTACATCAAAACCGTTACCAAAATCACCTGTTCCTTGACCCTCTGGACCTGCATATCCACATTGTTCATCATATCTCCAACCGTAAAGACTGGGAGATCTATAAGTTCCGGGAGCATATGCATATTCACCAGCAATTAGATAGCCATCTTCATTTAAATCTCCCTGTATTAGCACACCATCCCAGAAAACTTCCAATTGCCTTATGTCATGATTTCCGCCACCATTGGTTTCTGAATTTGGACGACCAGTTCTTGTATACCAACCATTTGAAATACTAGTACATGATGGTCTTTGAGTGAAGCCACCTTGTCCAGTTCTTGTTTCTGGATTTGAATATGTGTATGGACTTTGAGCACCTGCCACAAATTCACTTACATTTACATCACATTCATCCGTAGTTTTTGTATCAGATCCACTACCATTTGTAGCTGTAATGATACATCTAACTTTTGAGTTGTTATCTGTAGTATATGCTGGGACCAATCCACTATAAATTTTTGATGTTTGATCTTCAATGTTTACCCACTGGCTGTCAATGTATTTACGTTGCCATTGATATGTTATAGTAGTTCCAAATGTATTTGCGGTATCACTCGCTATAGCACTGACATGAATATTTTCGCCAGCAAGAACGGTAAGAGATTTTACGGAAAGATCAACAGATAATTCTGGAGCCAATTCTTCTACAGAGTTAAACTCTGGAGACCAATTCGCTTCATATTTATTTGCAGTGATAAATCCTCCCAAACTTGTAGCTATTTTCAACCATCTATTTTGTTGAGTAGCATCATATCTAGGTCCATTGTCTTCATAAGACTGAGTTAAGTCGGGATCATTGGTGGAACTAAACTCATACACAGCTCCAGCACCAATATCAACAGTCTGGGTGCTAATAGTTCTGTTAAAAACTAGTTGATCTGGTCCAAGGCCAGAAATCTTTTTATATATTATTGTTGCTGCAAATTGTGGATGGAAAGTTGTGGTAAAAGTTACAGATTTTGTCTTAACTATATCACCATTCACAAGAGAAAGTTGGATTGGATCCGAATATGCAGAAATATGATTAGTAGAATGATATCTAACTCTTACAGAATAATCTCCATCAGGGAGAGTTGCAATATAAGAAGTCAATTCATCTTCATCTGATGAATCATCACTAATTATTGTAGTAGTGAATTCAGGACTACTTGAAATTTGCCACTCAGATGAAATGTGAGTTTCAGATTGTGGAAGTCCCGCTGTTTGGTATGGCGTTGAAAGTATATCAATGTTACTAGTGGTCATTTTTATTCCTCTTTGGTATCGGTACTATTTTATTTCCTTTTGAGTATTTATTTTTTGCTTTAATTTGTGAAAAGTTTGGGCGAGATATTAGTCTCGCCCTATACCATTGAGAATATTACTAAATTTTCACAGCACCAACAATTTGTGGTGTAATAATAGATCCATCTGGATCATATTTCTTCCAGCCACCATCAACTTTTGGAATCAAGGAATCATTGATGACATTTTTCCATTCATTATTGACCTTGACGAAGATATCATCAACATTTTTCCATTCTCCATTAATCTTCACATATACGTTCTTAGGTGATACGTATGTTTCAGTTGAGTCATATCTCTGAATTCTGGATATTCTCATGTTAATAATATTTCCTTCAAAATCTAGATATCCTTCAGGCGTTCCACCGATATAAATTGGACCACTTTGAGGATATACAAGGAGATCAGATTTACTATAAATTTCTACACCATCATATATAATGGATAATTTGCCACTTGATCTCATGATTACAATATGATGCCACTCATTGTCATTATCTGGGAGAGTTGCATAACAATCCGATACGAGACCACTTGGGCCATTATTTGTAAATTTCAATCTCTTAGCAGGAATATGAAGTTCTGCGTCTTCATCAAATTCAGATTCTAAAATAGCGGCAAATCCATAATTATCACCCTCATTATTTGAACCAATCAATAACATTGACTTGGGATACTTGTATCCGCTAGTATTTTCAAGTTTAAATTGAGCTTCAATAGTGAAATCATCAGCGTCACTAAATTCAAATGCCGATCCTTCCACCTGTGGAGCATCTGTAGTGAAATTAAAATCACCTCTGCCCATTGCATCATCATGAAGAGCACACTTCCAGTAAACATATCCGCCCCCAGTCCAAGCACCAGGTTGACCTGGGGTTCCACCTTCAGCTATTGTAGGAACAGTATACTCTAAGCGAGCACCTGGAGTTCCATCAACTCCGTATTTAACCCAATCGCCGTGAAATACGTATGGAAGTTGTGGATATGTTGTGCTATCCCAATCTCTATCAAATCCACTATACATTCCCTGTAACTCAAATTGGTGACCAAGGTTTGACGGATCTGATAAATCGAAGATATGTGTAGTACCAAACTGTAGATCAAGTGTAGTTCTATTTGCATCACTTGTATAACCCCATTCGTAGCTGTTGTCAGTTCTGGTATAACGATTGTGCTTAGTTGGTACACCATCAATATAGTATACATTTCTATTTTCAATAGCAATACCATCGTCATAATAATCTCTAACGAATTGGGCAGGTCCAACTGTAACTTTAAATGTCTTTGGATTATTTGTAGACATATAAGCACCGTTTTGTGAATCAGGATTAAATCCTATAGATGGTGCTCCAGCAGTTGAAATAGGTAATTCATAATCACTCTCTGCATAAACTGTGCGGTTTCCATTAGATGGATGAGTAACAACCAATGAATTTCCAAGTAATGCAAGTTTGTCATCTTGACCAAATGGACTGTCAAGAGCAAGAGGTGATGATTTTGTCCATTCTTTTCCTCCAATTGAGGATATGAATCTACCGTCTATAGTAAAGAGAGTGATTCTAGCTTTTGGAGCTCCATTTTCAGAACCCCAGCCATATTCACGACCAGGAGAAAGAACAGCTATCTTGCCATCATTGATTGCAATATCATGACCAAAGTAATCAGCCTCAGTGGCATATCTGGCCCTTAAGACTTTTGTAGGAGAAATACCGCTTCCATATGTTTTAAAGAGTTTTACATAACCAATACTTGTTTGCTCTAATTTATTTGCATCATCAAATTCATGATTAGAATATGAAGAGCTGCTATCAACCTGACGCCATAAATCACCATATAATCCGATAGCAATAGTTGTATCATCTTCAGATGTAGCAAATGATCTAATTTTGGTATTACCTTTAGAATCTCCAAAATAAAGATTGTACAATTGATTTCCATCAAGATCATATCCAAATAAACGATCCTTTGAAGTGATAAGAACAACATCGTGACAGAGACCAACAAATTTTCCGAAATTCTCATATGAAGCACCAACTATTGTACTTCTTAAAGTACCATCTGTGTTATAAACACTAACCTCACCACCAGCACCGGAAGATACACTTACAGCCTCACTCAGTTTAAGTGGCTGGCCAGAGAAATCACCACTGTAATTCCAGACAGCAATTTCATCTCCAGATATATCAAAAACTTGTCCACTAGCACTAGAATCTAATGAAGAAATAGTATCATTAATACTTAAGAAACCAGTGAAAGTATATCCACCGAGTAGCGTGCTATCAGATTGTCTATGAACAAGGTCATCAGGAAGAGTAATTGTAGTTACAGGTATAGGAGTACGAGGTGTTTCAGTTATTGCAAAATCACCATTATATCCATCATAAATCGAGACGTACTTCCCTTCACTGAAAGATACATTTCTAAATATGTCATTTAAATGAGTATTTTGCGATACATAATACCAATTCTTACCGTCAAGAGACCAAGCGTCTTTTCCTGATACTGTGGTAGTTCCGTTGCTTGCAGTGCTAGGATCACAAGTGGCATACCAGTATCCATTTGCATATGTTACAGTGCGGAATTTTCCAATAGATTCATTTCCAGAAATTACACCAGATTTTCTTGCTGTACCATTTGAGAAAGGTGTTAATGGGAAATCTGCATGCATCCAACTGCTACCAGTAACAGAATATAAAATTGTATCATCACCAACTGCAACCATAACCTTGTCAAGGTCAACAGATGCATAATTATATGCAAAATCAAACAATTCTTTGTTTGAGGTGTGTTGCAGAGTATCTGCTATAATACTACGATTGTAGCTAGCAGACGTATCCATCCATCTGCTTATAGTTGCAGAACCATTTTTGTGGCGTAAAACATATCCATCTGGAGAACTACCCTGATAGTGTGGTATACCAGTGATTACTTTTTGACCATTTAGGCTAGCATCCATGAATACAGTACTGACACGAGTGCCATCAGAATATACGGTCCCATCACCTCCAACATTCATTTGAGACCAAGTAATACCATCTTTTGAAACTTTTCTGTATATATATGAATACTCATACCAATGATTAAATCCAGTCGCATCATACTTATCTCTATCGATTGAAGGATATGGTGCATATCCCATAGCAATAAATTCTTCTCTAACAGGACACCAATAAATATCATCCCACATTACATTGAAAAGGGAGGCACCGGAGGCGTTATAGGTGCCGTAGATTGTGCCCCTATTGTAATTGTTCACATATGGCATTTCAGGCGAACCATCCCGAGGTTTGTCATTAGATTCCCAATTAATTCCATCCTCAGAGGTATAAATTCTGTTGCCACCACGACATAATGCAACAAATTTACCATTTGGAATATCACCACCTTTTCCGAAGGCAATGCAGTTGAACACAAAATCATATCCAAGGCTATTCGGATCGGTCATAGTTGACCAAGTTGCTCCATCATCAGTGGAATATGCCAAGTGTCCAGTATTTCCTGTCCAACCAAAGTGATCTTTCCAGCCATTATTTCTGCCATCAAAGTTACCGTTACCATCTGTAGATGGAGCCCAGTTGTAAGGCAGATTAGCAGATGTTCCTCCAATCATATTAGAAATATCCCAATTTATATCCTCCTTTACAAGATAACTATTGTTTCCTTGATCAACCCCCGGAAGAGCTCCCAAATTAGTAGTAGAGAAAACCATGTCCCCTACATTTGGAATATAATTGGCATCTTCTAATCTAGATACAGCAACCACAACTCCATTTCCATATGCTATATCACACCAATCATAGCTTGGATTTGGAAGATTGCTATATTTCTGCCATCCATTATCCTCAGAAAATTCAGTAATTGCACTAGAAGGAGTAGAGCTCTTAACCTCAATACTTTCAACAGTAGTATTTCCATATTCTATGAATTTAGGAGCTCCAACAACATATGCCATTCCATTTGAAGCCACAGATGTGCCAAAATTATCTGTATCGCTAGATAATTTTGTTAATGGATTACCTTCACCATCATATACGTATACATTCTTGCCTACTGGTTCGCCAACCATTAATGTAGTATCAGTAGCTGAAACTGATGTGCCAAAACTATTTGAAGTATAAGTAGATGGATAATCACCACTCTCACTTGCATAAGACAGTTGAGTGACATCTTTAATAAGTTCCCCGTCTGCATTTAAAATACTAACTTTGCCCATATCATCACCATTAGCAGCCAAAGTAGACGCTGGTGATGGAGTATTTGCTGTTGGCTCATAAACTGAAGCAACATCTGGGCTTTCTCTCATAACAGTATGATTGCCTTCACTCATTCCATAATATGAAGATGGGTTTTTACTTTGACTGATCAAAGTATGTCTAATCTTTCCATTTATATCATAATAATATGATGTATCATTAGTTCTATGAATATATGGTCCATTATCGGCATTAACCAAGAATGCAGAATCAGCGAGATCAATAGCTGTTCTGTTTACTCTAGGTCCATCTGGGAATTCGATTGATAAGTTTGACAGTTCACCATCATATCCACCAAGGAACAGATTGCGACTTGCATGCAAATCAATAGAATTCTCACCACTGGCACGAGAGGGCTCGGTATATACAGGCGATCCATCAACAGAAAGTACTAAATCTCCATCATAAGAATCTCGTGAAAGCTTAAATGTATGAGTAGATGGATTTGCGTCAAATATATGGAAACCTAAAGGAATGCGTAACTCATCAGAAGATCCATATGAAATTACAACTTCATCTTGACTATTATCTTTCCACTCAAGAGATAATGCCCATCCAGGATCAGAAGAATTCTCCCTATCATCACCAATAAGGAAATGTGGTTCTGGTGGGAAAACATAACTTGTTGCAGTTGGATCTGTCGAGCTAACAGTTCCTTCAGTTCTAAACCAGAATGTATATTGACCACCAGAAGAATAACGTGGATAATATCCAGGTTCAAAATAAATATAATATCCATTAGACCCACTAATAAGGCTACCTGAAGGTCCGCTGTAATAAGTGGGAGTACCATAAGCATCATAGTTAAATGTACCAGAACTACTTCCCTGCGCAAGATTAGTAGTTTTCCAACTTGTTGGAATGTCATCTACACTATTACCGCCGCCAGGAGAATATCTGCTGGTACTAGAATTAGCTTGTCTAAATCCCAAACCTGCTCCAAACGTTCCTCTGTTTTGTGGTTTATAATCGTATACAATGTCCCCATCTGCATTTACCAACTGGAATCCATCGTATTGAGGGTCACAATTGTAGTTACGAGGTTGAGTAAAACCAATAGCAAAATATCCAGTTCCTGAAATACCAAGAGCCCCTAAATCTTCGCTGTAAGATTGCCAAGGTTGATATTGTGAACTAGTCTGATAGGATCTAATTTGGACTTTAGTCCCATCATCACCAACCCAATAAAGTTTAGATACTCCAGTTGAGAAGTTTGCATACCAGGATCTTGTATAGTGTCTAACACCCCAGTTGAGAGTTAATGTTGGTGGGGGTATACTTGGGTCGAAGTTTGCCCAATCAATTCCTCCGTCAACTTTTGCATCAAATTCGAGAGAAAATTCCTTATTTGCAAAATCAATAGCGTAAGAACTTGAAGTAGATACTGGCAATTCTTGAACGGACACTGACTTAATAGTACTTGCCATATCATCCGGAGGTGGGCAAGTGATAGTAACCAATACGTTTGGTTCTGCATATGAACCCGTAATAGCCGAGTAACCAGTGTCACTGGCTGGAGCAGTCACAAATTCAGCTTGATTTGCTTTTCTGCCCTCATATACATTACTTAAGTTAGTAAACAGACATGTACCATTGGTTGGGTCATAACTCTTCAAAATATATCTATTTGCAAAAAATTGCTCGAACTCATCAACACTTCCGCTAGAAAGTTGAGTATCATTATTTGCGGGATTAAATACAAAAGTATCACGTTCTGTCAGGGTTTCTGTGTCGTATACAGTATATGTGGTATTGCTACTGGCTTTACCGGTGTATAGGAAACCACTAGTATTTTCAATGTAACTCAGGTGATTCATCCTGGCCCCACCGCTATATTTGGTAGGCTGGAAGTCCGATGTTCCACTAGTAGGATTGACAAAGAAACCATCTTTAGTAACAAATCCAAGTGGTTCCCTAATATATGCTGAGGTGGTATCGCCATGCTCAAAATATACATCATTAGCAGGATCTAGATCATAGGTCATTAAAAGCATCTTACGACCTTTATCAACAGAGGTCTGTGTAGAGTGATCATTATCATAAATGTAAGCATTTCTAACAGGAACTGCAATTCTTCCACCACCCATGCTTATCGCCCATTCTGCTCTTGATTGGCCATAGAATTGCGATGCATGTTGAACATATTCATACTGATATTTTATATGATGTGGGTTTGTCATTTCAGGATCCATATAATCCTGTCTATTTTTCTCCTCAGCAGAAGCACTAGTAGAGACATATGGCAGCAAATCCCTTCTTGCATATGAATTATCAGCTCTCCGTATTGTGGTCGCACTATTTGTAGCACTATTCCACTCAAATACTTCAAAAGTTCCTGGTTCAGCACTATAGCCTCGAACTCCATGGCTGATTAAAATATGGCCATCTGCACACTTAGCAAATTTGACCAAATTTTCATAATTACTATAGGAGAATCTATACCATAGAATATTTGATTTTATCGCATTCCCCAATTGATTACCAGTTTGAAGATCAATGACAGCGAAAGCGAAATATACAGAGACATACCCCGATGATTGGGATACACTCGTGGCATAACTTACAACTGCAATGCCATTTTCTTCATCAATATCATGAATATTGTGCGAACACAAATGACGATATACATTACTACCATAGTCTATCACATTTGATGCAGTGCCATTACCATATCTCTTTTTCCACAGCTGATTTCCATCAAAATCATAAGCGATTAAACAACCACCATCAAAATATGAGCCATCATTAAGACATTCGGTGATAAATCCACCAGACCAGAACTTCATTTTATTACCGAAAAGACTTAAACCATAGTCAGATTCAGTCTTAAAAGTGGTATTATTCCAACTATTAAAAGTATATAATGCTTGTGCTGATGTTGGGTTTGGAATAGTTAATAAAACATTTCCACTTGTATCTTTTTTAACAATCTCAGACAGTTTAGGAATCCAATTACCTGAGCCATCTACCGTTCTTTCGCATGCATTAATATTTGTAACTTCCCACACATATCCACCTCCAATGTGGGTGTGTGATGAATTTCTTAAGCTGATTGAATATGCAGTATTGATATCATTATTAACAGTGGCAGTTACATTATTTGGATCAAATGCAGATATATTGTCAATTGCCAAATATGTTTGATCAGCACTCGGTGGAGTAATTAAACCAGTTGTTTTTCCAGCAGGACCAATAGCAAGCTTGGAAGATGCTCCCTGTGTAACTCCTGTAACGTCACATGTTTTCATCTCAACAGTGGAATCCATTCTTTCCACATCAACAGTAACCTTATATACCTTGCCAAATTCCATCTTTGGATCAAAGTATGCGGCACCTAATGAGCTATAAACAATTGATCCGGTAGAAGCATCAAGAGTTATATTATCTGAAGCATTTATTTTTACCGATTCATCAAATCCAATGAAGGAATGCGTATTGTGAAGTAAATCTCCATTACTATCTTTGTAAGATGAATCAACTGCTGAAATATCAGGAATTCCATTAATCCCTGCACCGATATCAACTGGGTCAACATTAGCTCCAGTTGGTCCGGAAAATTCTCCAACTGGGGCACTCAATATATCGATTTCTATTTTTCCAGCAGAAGCAGTTAATGTTACTGGAGTACTAGTGGTATAATCAGAGGCTAATGCTTCGGCTTGAGAAACACCATTATCGGAATATACTTGTGATGATGGCGACACTGTAGTTGAGCTTACAAGTGATCCATCAGAAAGTGCATACACAAAAAGGATGCTATTAGCTACAGAAACTAAATAAGAGCTATTTGCATCAACGCTTTTACCAAAATCTTGCTCAGCATTTGTAATTGTTCTAACAAGTCCCCATGAACCATCTTTATTATATTGATGAATACTATTTGCAGATGAATCTGCAATGAAAATATGACTGTCAGTTAATTTTATATCATCTCCACCGACACTAGTAAAAGTAGTCGATTTTGTTCCATCTAAATCAAATATATGTGCAGTTCCTTCAGTTTTAGAAGATGTACCAATATATCCATCTATTGAAATCTTTACATCAGAACCTGAATTTCCATCGGAAAGATCTTTTACAAAAGATCCATTAGTATTATATACCTTTACTAATCCAGAAGAATTTGTAAGTGCAACTCTGCCACTACCTATAGAAATTTCTATGGGAGAAGATACACCAGAATTAATGGTTGTTTGTACCACTCCTGTTGATAATGCAGTTAATGTTATTGCACCAGACGAATCAACAGTTGCCACTAAATCATTGTCACTATCTATATCCATTGGATCATATGCACTTCCAGCATATGGAATAGTGATTACTTCCGATACATTTAAAGATTTATAAAAATTAAAAACATGAACTCCACCAGTTTCATTATGTTTTGGAACAGACAGGAACAATTTAGTATCGGTTGCAGATACAGCAGTTCCAGCTTCAGAGTCATTTACAGCCCCTACAGATCTACCAGAATCTGCCTCTACTACCTTCTCATCACTTGGTACATAATTTCCATACCAATCTTTTGCAAAGAATCCCTCAGTTGAATGAACATAAACATTATTATCACTACCCTTTGATAGCATTAACTCTCCACCAACAGCAACAGAAAGTCCATAATTCTCAGTGGTATTATCAAATTCGTCCCCAACAAATTTATTTACGAAACGAACTGGGTTATACTTTAAATGATATTCTTCACTTTCAGTAGCTGGTCGTGAGGATACATCCATGGTTTCGGCTTCTGTATCAAATACGAAGACCGCACCAGCTCTTGCACCAGCTTCTCCATCATAAGGAGCACCAACTATCAATTTACCATCTCTATATGCCATGGACTCACCAAAGCTATGATAGTCAACATGTGACGAAATCTGACTTACTTTGTTTACATGACCAACCGATGAGATAACAAAATTGCTTTGATTGGATTGGGTTTTAAATCCAATTCTATCTCTATTGGTATTGGTGTAGCCAGCTTCAGTTTTGAAATAAAATACGCAACCTTTGTAAAGTCTAGTAGCGTCAGTTTTCCCCCAAGGCATTTGCGTATCATAATCCCAATCATCGCCATGATCATAATCGTACATGGAGTTTGCAAAAGGAGCACTAATTGCAACAAATCCAGTAGAGTTTCCATAAACTCCAGCAAAGTCCTCACATGCAATAACAGTACCAAATCTACTACCCTGCGGGAGATAGCCACCAGCGGATCCTATACGTCCATTCCAATTAGAACCTGAATTTCTAATATCAGGAATATTAATACCCAGCTGATTACTGACCTCTCCCGTGATTAAAGTTGAATACGGACTTGAATATATCTCTAAATTAATTGCTAAAACAGCACCTCTGTCACCGTTATAACCAGGATCCCCAACATATGCAAATTTATACGACCCATTTGAAGCTTCACAAACTCCGAGACCATATGCACCATAATCACTGGTTGCATTAGTAAAAGCAGAAGTTGAGACTTTATTAGACCCATCAATATGATATATGTGTGAAACATTTCCTCCTACTACTGGAGCAAGAATTCTATCAGACTGCACCACGAAGTTGGCACCAATTCCAGTCTCTGATATTTTTTGTTCTCCAGTTCCATCCAAATTGTAGATGAAAATAGAAGAGTCTGCACCAACATATATTCTATCATATGCTATTACAATCTTCTTACCAAATCCTGAAGTAGAATCAGAAGGACTTACACTAGTCTCATGAGAAAGTGTAGAATTGTATATATGGGCAGAACCATCTGTTCCCAAAACAATTTTACCAAAACCAGAATCAAAAGACAGAATATCCTCTGGTCTAGTTAAAGATCCAATATAACGTCCTGCACTTGAGAATGGACTATCGGTTTCTACAGAAACATTACCAACACTCTCAATTGCCATAGAGCCATATGCATCTGGAAGCGCAGTCTGTGTGCTGGTTCCAAGCATAAACATAACATCTGAATCATCTACCAAGTCACTAGTTGGTGGTAGATTTTCATATGAACTTGTCATTTTTATTAGTCTCCTGGTTTGAAATTTGTTTATATATTACGAAGATCAGGCTTCGTATTTAATCCAAAGATCATTATCACTACCAAGAGCATTGGAAGGATCATTTGGGGAAATATGAATTTGATATGGAATACTAGCTGCAACACCGTTTAGTTGTGATCCGTCCCCTCTAAATGAAGATGCAGTAATTATTCCCGTTGTATTAACATTATCATTTGGACCAATACCAGCGGAGATTCCAGTCAAATTGGAACCATCTCCATGATATTCCATAGCCGTGCAAACACCAGAAATATTGATATTTTCACTATTATCAATTATCTGATTACCCTTTACTTTAATTGCCATTTTCGTTAATTTTTTACTAGGCATTACCTAGATATTTAGATAAATCTGATGCTACAAAACATAAAAAAATCCCCCCTCCGAGAGGAGAGGGGAGAAGAAAAAATCAATTAGATTTACAATTTGTGCTTCATAACCTTTTCAATGGATTGAGCACTGATCACTGGCATCTTAATATATCTAACGCCTCTAGTGGTCTCCATAATATCCAACCTCAATACTTTCTCTTGAATGAGTGCTGGACCGTATGAAGAATCTGGAGCAGCGCCAGATACATTACCAACAATTCCACCATCCATTTCAATCGCCCATAACCTGACATTGTCGGCGAAATTAGAACCCCAGAATCCAATCTTAGTGATTTTCTTTCCAGTTGCTCCAGTTACGGAGATATCAATTTTATCAGGGATCCACTTAAACTCCTGCTGATCGAAGTTACCAGTTGTCGCATCCTTAGTTATTAGCTTATTCTCTTGTGATCCGTCATCAAATTCAAGGAATACATTTACACTATTTGGATTATTCACATAATTTGCATAAGTGAAGGAAATATAGAGAGAAATTGTATCACTTGTAGCATCAATTGGATTTCCAAAAGCAACCCATTCTTGTGCAGAAGAAGCGCCATAGAAACCATATGTTTCCCAATAGGTCTGAATACTACCATCAGTAATATGCTTAATATCACTCAGACCAGTAGTAACTGCTCCCGCTTGGGCGCTAGCGGTCACGGTATTGCTATTGTAAACATATGAACCAGGTTGATGAAGTGTTGCTTGGTAATCAGTGATAGTACCACCAACAGAATTCGCAATCTTAATTTCAGTTGTACCATCAGCATGTGGTCCAGAGATAATTTCAAGACCATCCTTATCATAGAAACCTAACTTGCCTTCCATACCAGATGCCTCTGAAACAGGAGCACTGAATTGGATGAATACATCATCTCCTGGTCCAGCAACATTATCAGCACCAAGATCAATCAAGATAGATCTATCGCCACCCATAGAATCAATGGAAACATGTGAAGCGGGATCATTTGCACTATCAAGGAAAGGATCAGAGATTAAGATTTGACCACCTAAAGCATTACGAGCGTTTGCAAATCCACTATTCCTAACAGCAGTACCGGTAAGTACTCTACCACCACCAATATATTCAGGAACAGAATACATTGATACTGTTAAGTCTTCCGCTTCTCCACGTATATGATACCAATTCATTCCATAATCTGTTGACTTATACACACCGGCACTTCTCATACTATCTGGGTAGTGGTCGGTCTTAGTTATAGCAAATACAAGTCCTGGGACATCACTTGCTTCTTTACCAACAACTGCAAGGTTGCTATCAAAACGACTGTTATCTTCAGTATTGCCATCATAATCATGAACAATTGATATACTGAATCCTAACCCGTCCACTGTAGTACCTTGTGCATATTGATATGCATTTGCACTTGAAGTGGACTGAAGTCCTAAGAACGTTGTACCAGCAATTACAGAAAGATTTGAAGTTGGTGGAGTAAAATTAGAAGTATAAACCGCAGTAGTTCCAATTCTGACGTTTGATATCTTGCCATCAAATGCAAAAGTGTTGATTCCCTCAACGTAACCCCAAGCACCAATATATGGTCTATCAGGATTAGTAACTATTGATTGGGATTCATTATGTGTGCCATCAGCAGTTCCATTAACATATAGAGTTATCACTCCATTATGTCTTACAAGAGCAACATGATTCCATGTACCACAACTCATACTGATATTTCCGCTAATGTCATCAGAACCATTTGCATGATATCTCAGGGTGAAATTACTTTGACCACTGCCGCTAGCGTTAGCATATATTGAACCAAGATTCTGAGCTCCATTTCCATTATGTGGTCTGCCATCAAGTAATACCATTGCATTGAGTCCATATTCGTTAGCATCTGGACCAAAGTTATCTGCATTAAACCAAAATTCAACAGTGAAATCACCATCAAAAGTTGTAATGTCATGGGAAGCTGATACAAATATTCCATTAGAATCATTTGAACTTCCCTGTCCAGAAGGGAAATCTATTCCACCTGTAAGTCCTGGTGGTGCATACGCCCCAGCAGTTCCACTATTGTGGGTGATATTAGTTTTATCTTTTACGATAAAATCAGAACTAGGTACTTGGACAGTTGCAGTCGTGTCACAAGATTCAAAGGCAGCAGCATCTATAAAGGAGAATATACCACCAAAGCTTGTTGTAGTGTCTCCAATTGGTGATCCGCCTGATACGAGAACCCTACCGTTAGAAAGTTCAGTTACACCAGTAATAAGTCTAACTTGCATGTTTCCATTGTTTTGAGGCATATAGAATGGTTCGGGCCATGAGGTGAGACGTTCCCAAGTTACACCATCATCACTTGACTTAAACAACTTAGTATGAGAAATATAATTCACACCAATATAGGTGTTACCATTGCTGAGTTTTTCAATGAAGAAAATATCATTTCCTTGCAGCTGAGGTGTCGAAGGTAGATATCTAACCTTAGTCCATGTTTCTCCATAATCAGTAGATCTAGAGAGTTGTCCTCTTAGATCACCAGTATAACCACTGGTCATAAATTCAACACCACCACCAGCAAGAACAACACCACCACCAATATGTGTCATGCAACTAATTCCAAAAATTCTCTCTGGATAGACATAGTGTTCATTATAGTAACTTTGATCCTCATGCAGGTGATTAGGGTTAGCAAATGGATGAGTCTCGGTCCAGGTCAATCCATAATCATCTGACTTGAGAATGTATGGAATGAAATACTGATCCCCATGATGTCCATTTGTACCAACAGAAACAAGAACCTTACCACCACCCAAGTTACAAATTGAATGATAAGTATCGGATTCTCTTTCATGATGATATGAATTGTTACCAGTAGATCCAAAAGTTCCAACTGATTCATCAGAGAAGAATGGTTCAAATGCTCTTGCTGGGTCAGAAATTGTCCAAGTTTTTCCGTTATCATCGGATCTGAACAGTTTTCTGGAATGAGTATTCCAATTACGATCAGTAGTAGTACTAGTATGATGTTGACCATAATCGCCACCACCAGCAAGGAGAACTCCATTGCCAAGATTTTCAATATCAGCAATTCTCTCAACGAATTGAGTAGAAATTGTCTGCCATTCTGCGCCAATAGCTTCTATAGCAGGATCTGTTAATGTCGTTAATGTATCAGATACTCCGATTGGTGCGGAATCACCCGAATGCAATAAAGCACCAACTTGTGGATATTGGTCTAATCCCATGCTAGAAACATTCTGAGCATCTGCGTTAGAAGTAACTTCACTTACAGATATGTCTTCCGTAATGTTTCCTTCAACAGCTCCAGGAGCTAATTTATACATTTTAACAATACCCCTATCAGTTGAATTGGGGTTTTGACCGTAACTAGCACTAATGAACAAAATATTATCATGGGCAAATACATTACCGAGGTAAGAATAAGCTTGTTGGCTCCGATCTGCATGTATTTTATCCCAATTGCTAGTGTGATCAGAATTAGCTGTAGCGGAAGGAAGTGTAGAACCATCAAATTCTTCAAGGTCAACTGAGAATACTGCACCATAATCATTACCGGCGCTTTCAACACCATCATGACTGAGATATCTATCATGACTGTGAGCACCTAAGAAGATTCTTCCATATGCACCAACAACCCATGTAGCAGCATCATTGCTTCGAAGTCCACTATATCCCTTATCATTAGTAGTAATCATACTAGCATTTCCAATCCTATCATCTGGATAGTCAACTGCATCGGTTTTGGCAATTGGGTGAGTTGGTTCATATCCACGACCAGTCCAATAATTACTTGGTCCATTTGGACACTTATAATCTCCACTCAAAATATCACTGATCTTAAAGTAGTACACAACGCCTTGACTGCTAGTTGAGACAGTAGAAGTTTTTGCACCAACCATCAGGTATTCTGGTGTAAGTGAAAGATGGAATCCAAAATCACTCCACTGCTGAGCTCCAGTTTGAGGCTGTGCAAGTTTAGCAATGTAATTTCCTTCAAGATCATAGATGTATACAAGACCATAGTAATAACCACCACGTTGGTGTCCGACAGCAATCATATTAGATCCAATAGCAATACTAAAGGCATTACTACCAAAATATGAATAATCGTCAGAACCACCCTTTCTAATAGTAAATTTATATTCACCTGTCTTAAGATCAAAGAAGTAAATTCTACCTCTTTGTCCACTGACTACAGTAGATGCTGCATTAGGAGAACATCCGACCGCTAATAAACCATGACCAGCTGCCATCGACAGTCCGAACTGTTCCTGATTGATAGGACCTTCTGGGCTCTTCAATACTACATGCTCTCTTGGTAATCCACCATATGTCTTATGAGGATGAGTATAACCAGAAGGAGTACCACGACCACCACCTGGTCTATCTTCTTCAGTATATCCCTCTGGAGTGCTGTATAGTGGGAACAGATAAACTGCACCACAATTAGATTGACCGCCATAAGAGAAACTCTTGTCAGCAATTGCTGCCATATCACCAGAGATGAGACAATTTGTTCCACCAGAACCGAAATCACTAGGATTTTGGATTGGAGATATAATATTATATAATAGTTGACCATCCATATCATACATTTCACATCTTCTATCATATGAACTTACCAGAATTCTTCCACCACCTGTAGCAATAGTGTTAGCTCCGTAGATACGAAGACCATCCTTATCAGTTGATCTTGCAAATACTTTCTCAGTTGCCAGCATCTCATCCCAGGTGTATCTGTTATAAGATCCACGATATTCATTTCCATCAACTTTCAGATATCTGATACCAGTCTCAAATACAAGTTTTTCATATCCAGATCCTGCTCCAGCAGCAGTCTTATACAGAGGATAATATCCTTGAATATCTTCAGGGACTAAATCAGCAGTTGCTGGGTCAAAATCACCGAACCAAGTTGCTGGTCCCATAGTAGGATAGAAATATGTAACTCCACTAATATTCACAGTGGAAACTCCACCCCAACCTGCAGCAGCTGCAGCATTAGAAGTATAATACATTGGGAAATATCCATTAATGTTTGATGGCAGAACATCAACAGTTGCTGCATCAAAATCACCAGTCCATGTTGTGGATGTAACTAATCCTGGCATAAAGTACATTGTGCCATCACTTAAAGTATAGGCTACTGATGTACCATCTCCACCAAGTTCAGTACTCTGCGCATTAGATGCCAATTCCGAACGATATAATGGATAATAACCATCGATCGAGAGAGGAGTATTGTCTGAATAATCACCAGTCCATGTTGTATATGGAACATTATCTGGCATGTAGTAGAGAAGATTGTTGACAACATATGGTGTAGCAGATCCGGATCCAGTATTATATACTTCACTTTCTTCGATTGCAAATTTCTCTGCCAAATATACTGGGTAGTAACCATTAACTAATTGTGGTAAAGCAGCTGCTATTGCTGCATCTGAAGCAGGGGTTCCGTAAGTATCATCAACAAGAACACCATCAACTGTGATATTACCAATTGTTTGTGATTTTCCACCGTCTCTAAATGTAAAGACGATATTTTCAAGAACAAATGGGAAGGTCAGGTATTGACTGACATCATAGTCTTGTCTTGCTCTTACTGTTGGTCCAGGAATTACAACCTCAGAACTAAGTCCGTAGTTGAAAGTAAGTCCATATCCAGAAGATCCTTGTGGCGTATAGTTATTAATTACCAATGAACTGTTAATTGTAATTGGACTGAAAGAAGCACCTTGCTTATGAGCTGTCAACCATCCACCAAAGTTACCATTACTGAATAGATTTTCTGGTCTAGTATTAAATGATCCAATAACTTCTGGTGATGGGTCATAAGAACCAGATTCGAAGTAATCACCAGACCAGGTAGAAACTCCAGTTGGTTGGAAATATGTAACACCAGAAATCTCAACTTCTGCTACATCAGATTGTAAGTTGGGGAATGCTCCAAAGTAACCTGATTTACTGCCATCAAAAGCACCATTTATAGTATCATATAATGGATAATTTCCACCAACTGCGTTTGGACCTGATTCTGCATGCTCTTCAGCATAATGCATTCTAACAGGATGATTATATGTTGTTATCTGACTACCATATCTAGGAGCAAGAGGGACCCACCATTTTTCAGATTCTTCATGCCACTTAGGAGTCCAAGTTTGATATGTTACATTATTTGGATAGTAGTAATAATCATTGACGGGAGGTTGTGTAGTATCTAAATGAGATACTTTAATATAATGAAGTTTGACTGTTCCATCCCCACTACCATTATTATTTTTAAGCATAAATTGAATAGAACTACCATTGCGAATAGTCTTAACTTCAAGTGTAAATTTCCTACGACCAGCACCTGAGTAATAGAATGTTCTAGGAGCATGAGAACCACCACTAGAACCAGACTCATTCAGAAGATAAGTGTGGACTTGAGCTTCAGCCCCTTCAGTTTGCTCAACTTCAACCTCTAGAGTGTACAACTGATCTTGAGGTAAGTTGGTCAAATAATACGAAGAGCCTGATGAAGAATCAGTAATACTCAAGCAACCTTCTGTGGTATCATGTACTCTTACAGAAGAACTACCCCAATCATTAGATACATATCCATAACTATTTTGATCACTTGTAAAATCATTTTCATAATCAATAATTTCTGGCTGTACAGCAACGTTAACTAAAGTAGAAGTTCCATCACCAGAGTACTTATTGGCAATAGATTCAATTTCATAGAGTGGATAGTAACCATTCTTTGCGATAGGAAGTTCATTTACAGCACGATATTTGTACTGATATAAATCTTTATTCTTAGCCATCGCAATGACTGTATCCTTAGCACTATTCAAATCCCAACTACGTCCATTACCAAAACTACCATTATTACTTCCTTGAGATTTTGAAAATACGTTAATCTTCTTCAGTGCATCATGCCTATCTACATTATGTACATCATGAACCCACACTGGGGTATGACTATACATATACGAGCTAGACGTGTTTGTATCAAGTTTCCACTGATACTTGAGAATAGAACCCCACTGACCACTACTAGATGCTTCAGGCGGATCAATGAAATGTGCATAATCATAGTAGTTACCCATCCACATGGTTCCTTGGAATACTCCATTTCCTGAATTTGCTTCATCATCTTCGACATAGAATGTAGTATTTCTACTAGAACTATAAATTTCTTCACCGGAATAACTCTTGGTGTCAACTACTGTGAAAGTTTCCAAACTACACAAGGACATGTAGTTATTATGGAAATTGATGATATAATTACCTCTAACAAACATACTGCCCTGACCAAAGTAGCGCCAGTTGTTTACTCCCATCACTGTTCCAAGTCTGGTGCCGTCCGATAATCTGTAAACATTAATCTGACCACGGTAATTATTTCTTCTTGGCATACCAATGAGGAAAAGATCTTGCTCTTCACTAATGTATAGTGTTTCATGATATGAAGATGACCAATCATTACTAACGGAATATAACTCTGTCATATCACTGGTCTTAAGAACCCTATGCTTTGCATAGTTAGTATATGAACCAAGGAGGAGGTAATTTCCTTTCTCAGAGATTGTCATTCTGCTGCCAAGCATTTTGAAGTTCCAATCCTGCTGGGTTGTATATGTGGCGTTATTTGCAGTAGCAACACTATCATATGTGGTCTGTTTATCAGAACTAATTACAAACTTGTGAACTCTACCTTGGGTTCCGCTGTTGTTATTGCCAGGTTCACCTACATACAATTCGTTTGTAGCACTTCCACTTTCATCTCTACCGAATGTAATCGCATTACCCCAATAGTTGTATTGATTTCCAGATGAAGTATAAGTAGAGTAATTACTATCATTCAGTTCAGTCTTATCAAGAGCGAATTGATAAGTTCCATCTATAGAGAAGATGAATACTTTTTCATTAGTCTGATCTTCTTGGCTATAAGCAATGAAATCTTTACCTACTGAGATCTGTGGATAATCTCCAGACAAATCAGATACTTCTGCTGGGAATTCAATTTGTTTTTGTGTGCTAATAACTTGTTTAGATGTTGTAAGTAATCCCAACTCTCCATGATATGTCTTATAAAAAGTATCATGTGGCATAAAGTAAGTAAGACCACCAACTTCGTGCGTCATTGCACTATTTGTTGGAGATTCTGCTTCCGCACCTGCTTCTGTATAGAATAATGGATAATAACCAGAGATAGTAAGTTTTTCAATATCAGATGTTGCTAGATCATAATCGCCTTCCCAAGTTCTAACTCCATTAGGAATAAAGAATGTAGTCTGTGCATTTCCAGAAGTTGGATTTGTAAAATCAAGAGTTTTTATTTCTTTGATGTTACCATTTCCACCAAGTTTAGCATGCGCTTCAGTTAAGTATAATGGATAGTAACCATTAACACTAATTGGTTTTGTAAATGGCTGCTGGATTGGAGGATCTGCAGGTGTACCAGGTTCAATAATTTCGATATTATGAATAGTAACTTCTTTGAATGCGCTCTGTTGCAGGAGCCTGATATTTGCGTATTCATAATCAGCTACAAAGTCAACTTCAAAGTCATGAGATTGTCCGTCCGCAGGAATAGCAACTTCAGCATAAGTATCAAAATGTCCGCCATCATATACCTCGTGTCCATAAGCGTTTGTAGCCCTAGTCATAAAGAATGTAGTTGCATATGATGCAGAAGCTGATAATTTAAGTCTGTAGGTTTTTCCTATCTCAAGGTATGCCCCGTCGAAGGAACCAACGACCTTTGTGGCAATGTAACCACTTCTTCCAGATGTATTCTTTATATGGAGAGATCCATCTGATAGGTGTGTGACCTCAAGTTGGTAAAGGTTTTGTTTGTCTGACCACTTTTCATAGTAAGCAGCATCCAACAAGGTCATGGATGTATGAGTGAGTTCAGGAACTACGACATCAGGAGTACCAGGATTAAGTCCAGGCATTTCAAATGTTGCATCTTCACTATAAGTATTTCCAGTGAATGTTGTAACATTTGTTCCTGATGGCATGAAGTAAACTACACCACCATATTCAAACTCCTGTACTTGACCTGTTCCCCAAGAAACATTCTCAGCAGCAAATCTAGAAGTATACAAAGGATATGTTCCAGTAGATGCATCAACAGTACCATCAGTATTAACAACAATTGCCTCACTAGAAGTAAAGTCCCCAGCAATCCAGGTTTGATAGTTAACGCCTATTGGCATGTAGTACATAACACCATCAACAGCTATTCTTAATGACAGACCACTTCCACCACGAGCAGCACTTTCATTATTGGATGCTAAGTGGGTGATATACATTGGATAGCTGTTACCAATAACAGATGGACCAGTCTCATGTGTCGAGATATTTTCATTAGTTACACCACTATCAAACGATGCTGTTCCTGTTGGTTTGAAATATGTAACACCATCAGTTCCATTTAATACAGAATATTCAGAACTTGGTGAACTCAATACAGCTTCTTTGATAGTCAGATATACAGGATAGTGCCCATCAACTGCTCTTGGAGCATCTTGATCAATGGTGTAGTCACCATCCCATGTTGTATACGAAGGTGCTTCAGCAATTTCTAATTTTGAAATTGTTGCATCAAGAGCCGTAGAATAATGATGTGATCCAATAACAAATCCGTCAAAATTGCTGCCTGGAGTAACTGTTGCAGTATAAGTACCAGGAGAGCTTATGTTTACATGAAGGGGAAGCTGGTCCCATTTGATTTGGTTACTGAAGCTATGATCTCTAGAGAAAGCAGCCTTGATAAAACCGCTTGATATTGAATCAACAACAAGAGTAATTGTATACTCTTTATTTGGATCAAGTATTCCAACATTATCTGTACGTGGAGTTTGTAAATACCAATTTCCACCAGAGGTTGCTGTTCCGTCACCATTAAATGTCCAATCAGTAGGATCTGTATTTTTTCCCAACCATCCTTGACCGTCTTCTAATGCAGGAGCTGCATTGAAGTTTGGTCTATAATACTTCTTACCACCATAAACGACTGGAATACCAGTACCTAACCCAGATTGTGTTGCATATTCCTCTCCCTTATATAATGGATAATATCCACTATCTTCAACTGGAAGAGCCATGAGTGAAACATCATATAAATTAGCAACATAGACGTTACCGGAATAAGTGGTAGTATCATCATTCTTATAATATGCTCCAAGGGCACCAATGTATGTCTTTCTATTAGAAATTGCCAGTGAACCATATCTACCAAAACTTGTAGTGCCATCAAAAGTATGTGGTGACTTAAGAATTGTTGCAGTTGACAGGTCATCATCTTCAAGATTTGCTAACCATACACGTTCCCAATCAGCAGCTGAATCATGTGAATCCTTACCAATGAGCATATGCCCATTCTTGATAACAGTATTCTTTGGCCATCTCATGTTAGATGAAGTATTCTGAGCATCAAGTGGTACTTCAGGCAAATCACTGAAGAAATAAACCTTGTCAGGCATTTTTCCAGAGAAATTCTCTGTAGTATCTCTTAATTTCCACCTTGCCATCCACATGTTAGAACCCTGTCCTGCAGTAGCGAGGTACAAATATCCATTATCAACTTGCATGAAACGTCCAACCATGGATTGATAATCGCCCCAATAAATTCCCTTAGGCAGTAAGTGCTCATTTCTAAAATCAGTACTGATTGTATCGTTTGGCATTAAACGATAATCTTCTTCTAAAGTATCGAGTTTGTATGCAAATACTCCACTCTGACTGTAACTATTAGACGTAGCGTGTACTAACAGGTGAGTATCTGTAATGCAGAGAAATTCACCAAAGTATCTTTGTGTACCATATTGTCCACCTGGATCCTGTGGCGCATGCGCAATTGGTTGAATCTCATTTTTAGTAGTACGATCCCAAATGTAAACAGTACCATAGTAACTATTTGATTGTGGCGCACCAACAAATAATCTGTTACCCTTAACTACAATGTTTCTTGTATACTCTCCGTCATAACTGGCAGCACGTCCAAGCAGAAGCTGAGTATTGCTGAAACTACCACCATATCCATGAGCATATGTTTCTCTGTAACCATCAGTACCTTCTGTCCACACATTGGTATTCTGTGGTTGATATATGTGCTCTGATGCCTGAATCGTTGCAGGATCTTCAGAGTTGAGATCAAATTCAATAATTGCATCTCCAGCTGGATAATTAACACCGTTCCATGTAAAGCTATTTCCAAGATATGTAGAGATATACAGGTATCCGTCTTCGGATACATACATACCCTCTTGTCCAGTATATGACCAATAATAATTAGCAGTATTTACAGCGTCAGAGACAATCTTTGTGATAAAAGTATCTTCACCATCAGGATTATACTTGTAGACACGGATTGTACCACGAGGAGCACTATTATATCCATCATCAGCATGGATTTTTTTCTGACTCATAGGCGCAGCAACAGCGATATAAGTGTCAGTTGCAGCAATAGTACGACCAAACTGATAGTAAATATTCTCAGGGTCATCGACCAGAGTACCATCCAAATTATGACTATACTGTGTCAAATGACCTAACTTACTCTGTGTAAAGTTGTTTTCATTTACGAGATAAGAACCATCATTTGATCCAAATACACCACCAGGATAGTAATATGTTGTTCCTTCAACATCTAGAGTTGTTGCTGAATTATCTCCTGATGCTGCGATTGCACCATTTGCAGTAAGGTAGAGGGGATAGTTCCAACCAATATCAAGAGGACCAGTTTCAGATGTCGCTGGATCATAATCACCTTCCCATGTAGTGACAGTCGGTGCTGACATCTTGTAGTACAAGAATCCTGTAGAACTGACAAATTCTACAGATTCTCCAGCTGGATCATGGAACTCAGCATCAAGTTTTGACTCAAATAGTGGATAATGTCCATCCACAGCAACTGGTGATGCTGCACCCAAAGTATACCCGCCAGAAAATACTGTGTAATTTGCATTAGCTGGTTGATAATATGTAGAACCATCGATATCTACTGCAGTAGTTGATCCATCTGAGGATTCAGCTGCTGCCAGATGCTTGAATTCATATAAAGGATAATATCCACTCAAGTTCAGTATTTGATCCTCTGCACTTATGCCAATATTCCAGATATTCAATCTGATTTGAGAGTGATAAGTAATGACCGACAGGGATTCATTATCTGCACATACGATAGGAGCTCTTTCGTAACTACTATTTATGAAGTCGCTATTTATGCCAGTTGCGCCTCTTTCTTTAACTGGTATTGTTGCAAAGTTTTCAGCAAACAATCTTCCTTTATGCCCAAGAATATCTGACAGTTTAAATACATACACAAATCTCTCATAGGTAAAGGATTGTGTTACATACAAATAACCATCATTAACTGCGAAAGACTCTCCAAACAGATCATTATCACTACTATTGTAATTGTATGCTATATATGGTCTATGACTCTTGCGTCCTGGTCTTAGAATAATTTCATCTCCCATTGGATTTGGAGAACGACCATAATCATAGATGTAGATAGCTCCTCTACCATTAAGAATTTCATCGTAGTTTATCTCATGGAAAGTGTTATCCCTTGGAGCACCAATGAAGAGAATATCTCCATGCCAAATCATTTTGCAACCGAATTCGGTGCCCTGTGATATCATCTGTCTTGGAGTAAGAGTATGCAGGTAATTACCTTGCTTATCAAAAATAGCAACCTTGGAATTATCATAACGATAAGCAGTCTGGTAATCCGATGCAATACCAGATACTGCAATATAATTATCTCCAAATGCAACCTCTGTTCCATATGCTTGGTTTTTAGTGAAGTTTGGCTCATAACCCCTTCCTCTCATCCATGCAAGTTCTCCAGAATTATCATGGACAGTGATTTCAACATTATGTCTATTTGAATAGAATGGAACATCTAAGTGCTTGTCAAAAGTTGCAGTATTAGATACTGGATCTAAGGTATAAAGATGAGATCTACCATAGTATTCAAGTCTATTGTTTCCACTACCTGTTGCAGTGCTATCATAATTTTGAGAACTAGACTGTGGAGAACCAACAATTAATCTATCTCCATCTAAATCTACAGAGAATCCAAATCTAATCGGTCTACCACCATATTGATCTGCCCAGAAACCATTTTCTTCATCGGGAACAATTAAAATTGCAGAGTTATAAATTTCATCAATAGTTGGTTTTGTTATATCATATACAACTACAGCACCAACTCTATGATAAGAACCACTCATGGTGTTATTTGCACTACCATAACCTGCGGAAAGATCAACTGCAAGCATACCAGGTCCACCAACAGCTAACCACTTTTCGTTCATTGCAAGTCCCATTCCAAATGCAATTTCTCTTTTATAAGTGCTGCTTCCACCGATAGTTCCAAAATAATCTCTAAAATTCTGATATGGATGGAAGTGACCCAAATATTCATGGGTTTGTTTATCATAGAAAAGAATCTGCCCACCAGATTGACCATAAGCATCATAAGCATCAACGGTATAGTTATAAAGTTGCCTATCTGCACAGACAATATATTTGGAGTTTACTGCAGAGTTAAATCTCTTGCGGGTTGGATATACCCAACTCCTATCCTCACCATTATAATAAACATTATCAGATGAAGTTCCATTGTAATTTCCATAACCAAATACATGTTGATCTGAATTACCCTCCCGTTGAACAGCTGTCTCAGAAGTGTATGAGGTTTTTTCTCCAAGGGAATCTAAATCTTTAAATCCAAAGGTTCCATAAAGTCTTGAAGCACCAATTCCTCCAGGAACATAGTAATTAATATCATCAGTATCAGGAGTATTGAACAATACTGGTTTTGCATCATTTAAAGATGCTGCAAGAGCGCCAGCGTATGTGGTATAAAGTGGATAGTGCCCATTAACTGCAGTTGGTCCAACTTCACTAGTAGGAACATCTACAAAATCATCATAATATTTAATATTCTTAGGAGCAAAATATACAACATCATTCAATACTTTTTTATCAGCAGAGATGACTTCTGGGTCAACAATAGTGATAGCATGGCCCATTCCAGAGTGATTATGGCACTTGGAATAAATTACATCTGGACAATCAAATGGAATGTACAACTCTGCAAGTTGTGCTCCATATGGAGTTTCAGTATCACTACCAAGTACTGAATCACGATAAGTATCATAAGTAGCAAATGGAACATGATCATGACCATCTTCCGAGAAAGCAAATCTTAGTGGATGATTATTATTTGAATTTTGATTATTATCTCCCTGCCCATCTTGTTGATCAAATCTATATCTCTTACCTCTTACAAGTTGAAGATCGTATTTTTTATTAAGGTCAAGAGACTCATCATTATCAACAATATTATCAGGATTGAAAGTAAACTTATTCGCACCAAGGTCAGCATCATATCTAACCTTTACTTCATAGATAGTAGAAACTGCTTCATCAACTGCAACAGATGCTCTGTATGCAGCACGTTCTGTCAGATAAAGTGGATAGAAGTTCTTTTGAAAACTATAGTTTTGATCAACTACAACATCATCAATTGTGATGCTTGCAATTAAAACTCCACCACCCTGCCACTGTTGTCCATAGGATGTTTTCCATGAAATACTCTCAAGGACATATGGCAATGTAATGTATTGTGTCAGATCAAGATCAAGCATCTGCCTTGGTGTTACATCTCCTGGGATTAAAACCTCAGAAGGAAGACCAGCATTAAGAACCAGCTGAATCTCATCTCCTCCAAGTACTGATCCAAGCTCTAGCTTTGAAGTAATAGTGAGAGGTGTAAATGAAATACCCGCTCCATCATGTACTTCGTAATTGCCATCTTGAGCATTAAAGTAATTATTACCACCATCAAATAATTCAGTTCCTTGAAGAGTTCCAGTTAGTGAACCAATGACCTGAACATTTGGTTGATATGTCACATTAGATGTAATTGCAAAAGGACCGGTCTCAGAAGACTCTGTGTAATCACCATCCCATGCACTAGGGCTTGCTGGGGGTGGCCCAACAATTTCTAATTTTGAAATTGTTGCATTAAGAGCCGAAGCATAATGATATGATGCAAGAACAAATCCATCAAGATTGCCACCTGGAGTAGCTGTTGCAGTATAAGTACCAGGAGAGAATATGTTTTTAGATCCTATTTCATTCCATATGATATTGTTGGTCTGAGAATGAGTTCTAGAGAAAGCAGCACTCATAAATTGTCCAGATGCTATTGAATCAACAACAAGAGTAATTGTATACTCCGTGTTTGGATCGAGTATTCCGACATTACTTGTGCGTGGAGTTTGTAATTCCCAAGTTCCACCAGATGTTGCTGTTCCATCACCATTAAATGTCCAACCAGTAGGGCTAGCATTTCTACCCAACCATCCTTGACCACTTGCTAATGCAGGAGCTACATTTATTCCATCAGAGTGAGGTCTATAATAAACAACACCACCAAGGGTTATTTCTGCACACTTATTAGTAGTAGAAGCTGCAGAAGCATATTTCTTGGTGTTATATAAAGGATAATATCCATTTACTGCAAATGGACCAGTTTCAGAAGTAGCATCATTGTCAATGTCATATGCAAAGACACTTGCACCAAGTGAACTTATATTTAAGAAACCAGTGCTATTTGCACTATATCTTTGTTCACTTGGATCTCTAGTTGTAACAAGCAGTTTTCCATTTCCAACAGTAACAGTCATTCCATACTGTGTTTTTTGTTCTGGAACATTTGCATACAGAACACCAGTTTCCAAAGATGTATCAAGATCATACATTTCAACAGCACCTACTGACCATACGCTCCAGCTCGATTTTGTGCTTGCATTATAATTGTGCCCCTGCTTCATTGCTGGGAAATATGGACATCCAAAGTAGAGTGTATTACCGAAACATGCAACTGATGTAGAAGCAAATGCTTGGTCCATTGCACCACCCTGAGCGTTTTTATAAATTGTCTCGCCGTGGTCTATATCTGTATAATCATATTCTGCAAAACCACTTGGGTTAGTAGCATACTCATCCTCATAGGCAGAATCATTATTAGAGAATCTCCACTGTCTTCTAATGGTTCTTACATAATTTCCCTCTGTATCATATAAGTAAACAGCACCCATACGACGCCTCGACATCCAAGGGCCAACACCACCAGAATTAGATCCAACATTTGCACCACGGTCAAAAGCTTGATCTGCGTAGATACCAATATATTCTCCACATGAAATAATCTCTTTACCCGCTCTTATGTAAGGGTAATAAGAAGTAGGCCAGCTTATTGTCCAGTTAACGTAACCTTCCTGAAGGTACTCTTCCTCAATATCATATGGTCTGATGGTTCTTATAAGTTCTCCAGTTGTTAAATCGTAGAAGAATATCTTAGAATCACCTTCATATATACCCCCAGTTCTGTAACTAGTTGGTTGGTAATTTGAGTAACTCCAATACATTGAACCATATGCATAGTCACCAACAATGAGTTTACCGTCAATAACCTTCATTGAACGATCAACACCAAAAGTTGGTTGATATTCAGTATGTGCAGGTCTTACGATAGTAACTTCACTATCTTGAATTTCTGCAGGAGTACTCTTTGTCAGATCATAGATGTGAATAGCACCACGGTTGATTCCTCTATGTCCAAGATCTCCTTGATTACTTGGATTCCAATCATAATTTGCGTTAGGATGAACCTGTGCATTACAGTCACCAATTATAAGTCTTCCATTACCGATAGCTATTCCACTACCGTAAGATCCAGCATGGAAATCTGTATGTGGAGAAGTATAATTTTTCTGTGCAGCTTCATCAACATAAGACTGGTTATCACCTTCGGTAAACTTATCCACCAAAGAATACAAGTGCTGATAAGTATTGCTATCAAAAACATGGACTACGCCAAATGCTTTATCTTCAGTATCTGTTGTGATAGGAATACTATACAGAGAGGCATCCTTGATTTTAGATCTATCTTGTTTTGTCGAAGAAATCGCAATTATACCTTCTCCGATTGCGACAGCAGCACCAAAATTAACGGCTTCACCATGTGCAACTGTTCTAGCAGCATCTCTATCTGGATCGACAAAAGAGTGCAGGAGATTCTGATTCTCATCATAAAGATGAACCGTACCAGAATAATCTCTTGGAAGCATATCATCATATTCAACACCAGTCAAATCATTGGCAGTACGATAAGGATTTGGATGCGATCCATAAGTAGAATAATTAGTGGTATCTGCGGTCTCCATATCAACACCCACTTCATTGCCATCTCTGTCAAGTGCAGTAGGAGCGCCAATTGCATAAATTGTACCACTATTATTTTCGCCAATGGCAATTCCTTCCCAACCAAAGTGTCTATCACTAGAATAAATTGCTTGCTCTGAGGCACGAAGACTTTCTACATGTTGACTACCAAAATCACCATCCCAACTTTGTCCAAGAAATTTTCTTGGGAAGTAATATCTATCTCCATCACTTTCAATAGTTGCAACAAATTCATCTGATGGAGCCCATTCAGCACCAGCTGGTGGCGCAGGAGGTACGATAAAACCATCATCATCTATTTGAATTCCATCAGTAACAACAACTCCATCAATTTCAATGGCAGCGATATCTATTGGCATGCCACTGTTATCAACTAAGTTTCCAGCTGAACTTAATGTAACTGGAAATGATAACCAAGGACTAACATCAACCCATTGGAACTGGTGACCAGTAGATCGACCACCCACAGATGATAATGGTGAATTGGTATCCACATTCAGCATAAAATTGTAATGATGATAAAGAATAGCGTAGAATTTGATGGAATACTTAGCTTTAATTGGAGTAAAGGAGAGGCGATTAGTAGCACTATCACCAGCTTTTCCTCTAAATCTAATAGAAGTCTCTAGATCGCCATCAAATGCATTACTAGGAACTCCTTCAGTCCTGCTAGGATCATTGGTTGTAACAGCTGCATTTGCTGTATAGGTTGCATATGTGGGTCCGGAAGAACCACCATCACCACTTTCTTCTGTTACATATGGTGCATCTGTAGTGGAGATGTCATATGCTTTCAGATAGCTCTTATATACGGGATAGAATCCATTGATCTCTGTAGGAGTATCTGATTCAAGGGTATAATCACCTTCCCATTTAAATAAACCATCTTGTGGTGAATAATATGTTTCCCCATTGATGGTCTTTTCTTCAAAAGTTCCATTACCTGCAGCAGCAGCACCGTCTTCAGTTACATACAATGGATAATATCCATTGACTGCTATTGGTCCGATTTCTTCTGTTCCACCGCCTTGAATAGTAGATTTTGATACTCCTCCTCCAAGACCAGTTATTCCTTGTAATGACATGTCTTTTTATCCTAATATTGGTTAGATTACGTGTAGAAATATTTATATTTATAATAAAATATAAGGAGGTGTTCATACACCTCCGTTATTAAAATACAAATTATGCAGCAGGTGCAAAATTGTTAACAGCAGCAAGAACTGTCCATCCATCAGCTGTTTTGATAAGTTGCATTGTAATTACATCGAACCCAGTTTCTCCGCCTTCCTCAGGAGCTTCAGCGCCAGACCAGTTAACTGTAGCAGCAGCACCATCGATATTAACAGCACTAACGAAACCGGATGCTCCTGTAGAAGAAACAATGGTTACCGCACAGGTCTCACCAGCAGACATTCTAGAATCAAGAGTTGTTGATGCGTTATATCTGAAGTTAAGTGTTCCAGCAGATGAATTTTGTGTTGTAAACATATGCATCATACCATCTTCAAGATTGATATCTGAAGAAGCAAGTGCAGCTTCTTTAACTTCAATTTCTTCCTTAAGTAAACTCTGGAATGAAGCACCACCAGTTACGCCAAGTTCAGTAACAGTTGCTTTTGCACCAGTAATCTCATTAAATGCAGAAGTACCAGTTGTTGCCGTAACGTTACCGGTCAGATCTCCTTCAACATCACCTTGAACATCAGTTTCTGTAAAGTTCTTACCTGCCTTTGTTGGGTGCTGTCTTGACAGTGGTCTACCACCAACTTCCAACTCAGCGAACTTAGCCTTCTTCAGATTACCTTGTCTATCCTTGAATGAAATATCTCCATTTGTATCTTTCTCAAGTTTAATACCATTAAGATCCAATGAATCTGTTTCTGGATCAAGAGTAATGGTTGCATTACCGACGTGAAGTTGTCCGGTGACACGCATTGTACCATCAACTCTTACATCTTCTGTACCAGCAAGAGCACCAGTTGTCAGAGCACCAAGTGTGTTATCTGCTCCAGCAGTGATTTGACCAGTAACATTACCAGTTACATCGCCTTCGATATCACCAACAAATCCACCAGTAGCACTGATTGAAGATGATGATGTAACAGCACCAGTAAATGCGCCGCCAGCCTTTGGCATCTTGGTAGCAAGCTGAGTTGCCATTGTTGATGCGAATGAAGAATCACTATTCAATGCACTAGCAATTTCTCCAAGAGTATCCATTACTGCAGGAGCTGTGCCAATCAGGTTGTCAATAGCTGCAGTGACAGATGCATTAGTTGCAAAGTCAGAATTGTTTACAAGAATTGATGTTTGAAGAGTACCTGCTGCAAGAGCCGCTACATTTGTTGGAACGCTAGTAAGGTTATCATAATCATTATAGTATGATGCGAATTGTCCATTCAACTTATTTGCATTCGCTGCTGTTGTTGCATTAGTTGCATTGGTAGCATTAGTTGCATTAGTTGCATTAGTTGCATTGGAAATTGTATCAGAAGAAACAAGGAAACCAGTGTCATTTGTAAGATCAGATACCTTAGAGGGGATAGATGGCTTTCCAGTTAAGTCTGCATATGCTCCTGAGAACAGCGTTTGAGCATTGATAGCAGCAGTAACATAAGTTTTTAAAGCATAACTTGTATTGTCAGAAAGTTCTGCAACTGTTGAAGGGATGACTGGTGTGCTAGTAAAGTTGGCATAGTCGAGGTAATAAGCACCACTTTGACCATCGAGCACATCTGCGTCAAGTCCAGATCCAGCACCATCAACGGTCTTGAGTTTTGACAGAACATCAGATGCGTTGTATGCGGTGGCATCTAACTTAGTACCAACAAGAGTTGTGAGTGTTGCTGCAGCATTTCCCTGAGATGTAAGTGCATCTCCAAGTTCCTTAAGGGTATCAAGAGCAGCATCTGCACCGTTAACTAAATCTGAAATCTCAGTATCTACGTATGAAACTGTCGCAAATGCAGCAGAATCAGTTAATTCAGAAACAGTTGATGGGATTGTTGGCTTATTTGAGAGATCATTATATGATCCAGAGAAATGACTTGATGCATTTGTAGCAATTGCAGTATTTAAAGCAGCGACTGTAGCATAACTAGAGGCATCACTTAATTCAGCAACGGATGAAGGAATTGATGGCTTATTTGTCAGATCTAAGTAATTGCCAGAAAATCCTTGGATACCACCAACACTAGTAGAGACAAGATTTGTCACATAAGCTGTAGTTGCATAATCACCAGAATCGCTCAATGAAGCAACTGTCGAAGGGATTGCTGGGGTGTTAGCAAGATTGTCATAGTCAAGATAATATGCAGCATACTGTCCGTTCAGCTTAGTGGCATCTGCAGCTAAACTTGCCGTGCTTGCATTTGCATTAACAGAAGTTGCACTAATCGTATTTGCACTTAAAGTCGCTGCAGTTACACTACCTGCTACACTTATATTTTCTAACGCATCAATTATTTGATTACCTTTTATTTTAATAGACATGTGACTTCTCTTTTTTTCGGAAGGGCATTACTTTTTTATTTATGAAAATTGACACTCTGAGATGGATTTTTGACAAAAAAACATAAAAAAAAGAGGGTCCGAAGACCCTCCAAAATTATGAGATATTTAACTCAAGAATCACTTGCTCTTAAGTTCTCTTACTTCAGCAGACAGTGACTTAACTGCCTCGATCAGGACACCTACGAGACCGTTATAGTTAACGGACTTGTACTCGCCATGACCAACCAGTTCTGGAGCAACAGCTTCAACATCTTGAGCAGAAACACCCATAGATGCTGTGCCATCATTCTTCCAGTTCCAGGAAATACCATTCAGGTTATTGATCATTTCAAGCGCATTATCAATGACGCTGATATCTTGCTTGAGCGTAATATCAGATGTAGCATTGAAGTGTTGTGCATTAACTGTTCCAGAGAAGGAAGCAGTTGTACCTGACAGATTACCTGTCATTGCGTTTGAACCGTCAATAGAAAGAACGGTTGACAGATCTGGTGTGTTGTTAAGGATTGCAGCAGCAACATAATTCTTAGAAGCAACATCGTCGCCATCAAGAATAGAGTTGTTGTTCAACTTAATGCCAGATGCAGAAGCAGCATTACCAGTGGTATCCTGGTTACCTACGGTGTCAACACCAGGCAGGCTAACGTCGGAAGTACCATCAAAGTCTCTACCACCGATCTTTCTAGCAACACCCTTGATTCCCTTACGGAGACCATTTCTTCCCTTGAATTCAACTTCTCCGGTAGCTTTGTCTTCTACCATGATCAGACCATCCAGATCAATTTGACCGGATACTGGATCAAGAGAGATTGTTGCAGTACCAATGTCCAACTGGCCGGTAACACGCATTGTGCCATCGACAATAACATCGTGGTTAGATGTTCCACCACCTGGCTTGTTATAAACAAGGTTAGAACCAACGCTAATTGGTCCAAGTGTAGCAGTTGAAGCAGAGAGGTCTGCAGTTGCAACGGAAGATGCACCAATTACATCGCCAGTTACAGAACCAGTTACATCACCAACCAGATCACCAGTTACGTTACCGGTTAAATCACCGATTACGTTACCAGTTACATCGCCGGTTACAGGACCTGTGAAGGTTCCAGTCAGATCACCCTGAATGTCACCAATTACATTACCATGGAATGCAGTTGCAGTAACGATTCCAGTAAATGTTGGTGAATCAAGAGGTGCCTTTGTTCCGACTGTAGTCAGAATATCAGTGATAACGTCAGAGTCGTTATCCAAGGCTGCAGCCAACTCTTCGAGTGTATCGAGGGCGGCTGGGGCAGTTCCAACCAAGTTGGAGATTGCTGTATCAACATAAGACTTAGGAGCAAATGTTGATGCAAGAGCACCACCAAGGCTGAGAGCATTGGTTGCTGTGGCAGCGGTTGTTGCTGTCAAAGCATTACCAGTTGTATTCTGATTACCAGTTGCAGTAACACCTGGGATGCTGAAGGAAGATGCACCAAGTGTGCTCAGTTTTGTGTCAACAGAAGCACTTGTGGTGAAGTCAGAATCGTTAGTGATATCTGAAGTTGCCAAAGTAGCACTTCCAAGACTTGTAACCAGAGCAGGAACTCCAGTGAGGTTGCCCCATGCAAGATAGTGTGCAGGGAGTTGACCACCAAGTTGAGCTGCATCGGTTGCTGTAGCAGCATTACCAGTTGTATCTTGGCTACCTGTTGCAGTTACACCAGGCAGTTCAATATCAGCAGAACCATCAAATGCGACACCAGCAATTGTTACTGGGGCAGCAAGCTTGGTTGCAGTAGCGGCGTTACCAGAGGTGTTCTGGTTACCAGCGATATTTACACCAGGCAGGTTGATGGAAGAAGAACCGTTAAAGGAAACACCACCAATGTTGCGAGCAGTTGCAAGAGTTGTTGCAGTAGCTGCATTGCCAGTTGTATCTTGGCTACCAAGTGCATTAACACCAGGCAGGTTGATTGAGGAAGAACCATCAAATGCAACACCACCAATGGTAACTGAAGATGCCAGCTTGCTTGCAGTTGCAGCATTACCACTTGTAGAAGCAGCAACGGTTGCTGTAGCAGCGTTACCGGTTGTATCTTGATTACCAACAGCGTTAACACCAGGCAGGTTGATTGAGGAAGCACCATCAAATGCAACACCAGCGATTGTTACTGGTGTCTCCAGAGCAGATGCTGTAGCAGCATTGCCTGAAGTATCCTGATTACCAGGGACGTTTACGCCTGGCAAGTTAATTGAAGCTGAACCATCGAAGCTTACTCCTCCAATTGTTCTTGCAGTTGCGAGAACAGTAGCAGAAGCAGAATTACCTGAACATGCATCGGCAGATGTTGCGACAGCAGCACGACCGGATGTATCCTGTGTACCAGCACTGGTTACACCAGGAAGGTCGAGAGAAGCACCAGGTGCGAGATCAGTGGTCAAACCACCAATTGAAACTGTATGATCAAGCGCAGTTGCTGTAGCAGAATTACCGATACAAGCATCAGAACTAGATGCAGTGTCAGCGTTACCTGTCAGATCGCCAGTGATGTTTGCAGCGATAGGCTTATTAGCAACCCAAGTATCGTTAATAGATGCATAGGTGAATGTTGCACCAGCACCATCAACGGTCAATCCAGCGCCATCAGCAGAGGTAGCATCAGCAGCACCCTTAGCAACGGTGATGTTAGCGTCAACAACTTCCAGGTTGCTGGAAGAGATTGTTGTAGTGTTGCCCTGAACAGTCAGGTCACCAACAACAGTCAGGTTTGAACCAACTTCAGCGTCACCAGATACAGTCAGACCTGTCAGAGTTCCAACAGATGTGATTGCAGGCTGTGCAGCATCAGAAACAGTCAGAGAAACTGTTGCAGTAGCGGCATTACCAGAGGTGTTCTGGTTACCAGCACTTGTTACACCAGGAAGATCCAGGGATGTTCCAGATGCGAGATCAGTTGAAAGACCACCGATTGTAACGGTATGTGCCAGAGCAGATGCAGTAGCAGCATTACCAGTGGTATCTTGTGAACCAGCGGCAGTTACACCAGGAAGTTCAATATCAGCAGAACCATCGAATGCAACGCCAGCGATTGTTACTGGTGAAGCAAGCTTGCTTGCTGTTGCTGCATTACCTTCAAGAGCACCCTTGAATGTAGTTGCAGACAATCTATCGAGACCTGGGTTGTAGGTCAGTTCAACATCAGTATTGAGATCTTGGAAGCCAGTCGCAGCATCTACGAATGTTACCAGTCTCTCAGTATTGCTGACGTTATCAGCAGCAACGCTAACAGTTGCAGCTTCAGATGCATTATCAATAGTATCTGTAGATACCAGATATGCAGAATCGTTTGCAAACTGTGAAACGTTTGTAGGAACACCAGTCAGATCGCCGTATGCACCAGAGAAGGTTACGAGACCAACTGTAGTTTCCAGATCGGAAAGTGCAGATGCAGTAGCATAGTATGCCTTAACTTCACCAGCAAACAGAGTTGAATCTGCAGCTAATGTAGCTGTATCAGCATTACCTGTTACGTCACCTGTCATTGGTCCAACAAATGCACCTGCAGTCAGGGTATTTGTGGATGGGTTGTAGGTTATACCAGCGTCACTCTTAGCACGGACATTGCCGGATGCAGAAGAGGTCATCATCATGTAATGTACTGCATCAGCATCAGCAGAAGAATCAACCTGTACGTTTGCAGCATTGATTGCATCATCAGCCAATGTAGCTGTATCGGCATTACCTGTTACGTCACCGGTCAAATTAGCGGTGATCATTCCAGCAGCGAAGTCGCCACTTGCATCTCTTACAACAACCTTATCTGCAGTTGCATCGGAAGAAGCTTCCAGTGAAATTGCAAATGAAGCACCAGTAGCACCAGTATAGGTGGCAGCACCAGTCAAGTATGCACCTGTGGACATTGTCAATGTGCTGAGGGCACTGCCCAGAGCGTGTCCAGAGATGGTGTTATTTGCAAGCTTATCGTTAGAGATAGAACCAGCAAGTTGTGCGTTGGTGATTGTGCCTGACAGAGATGTTGTAGGCAGGTTTGTCGCATCAGCAAGGTTGAACGCAGGAGTTGCATCAGTTGCACCCAGTGCGAGTTCAACACCACCGAAGGAAACTGTGGAGTTAACGAGTGAAGAATTAGCGATATTGCTAATTGTGTTCGCGGAAGCATCAATTGTCTTAGATGTCAGAGTTTGTGCATCTGATGCACCAACAACAACACCTGTAGGCATTGACTTACCGAGAACGGTAGAAGCAGTCAGAACTTCAGATCCATCGATCATGAAGGTCTTACCGGAAGCAAGTTCGACATGCTCGCTAGACTTCAGTGACTTAGAGTCATAGTTGTATGCGATTGTCTTATTGTTACCAAACTTGATACCTGCACCGTGGGTGAGGATATCAGTTGCAGCACCTGAAGCAACATGGATCTCAGAATCAGCGATTGAAACTTCGTTGGTGTTAACGGTTGTAGTATTACCATCAACAACGAGGTCACCCTTAATTCTCAGAGCACCACTAACACTGTTGTCACCATTAGGATCAACAATAATGTCACCAGTACCAGAGATGGTTGCATCGGTCATTTCCAGACCGCCAGTTGATGTCTTGATTGTATCAGCAACTGTATCGCCATCGATGTTAAGACCGAAGGCAGAAGCCTGAACAACAGCAACACCACTAACTGTCAGAGAAGTTGAATCAACAACTGCCCACTGACCGTCTCCTCTCAGGAATGTGGAAGCATCAGCAGTTCCACTACCCAGTCTTGCAGAAGCAACAGTACCGCTAAGGTTAGATGCATCAATGTCTGCAGTGACGCTGGTTGCAGTCAGATCTCCAGCAACAGCAAGATCGCCAGAAGTTCTAACGATTCCAGTTGTACCAGCCTTACCACTCAGGGTGAGGTCTCCGTCCTTACCAGAAACTGTAGAAGCAGCAACACCTGTTGCGAATACAACAGCTTCACCGTCCTGACTCAGGATGTTGGTGTTAGCAGCGATTTGCAGTGGAGCTTTCAGTTGAACAGCACCTGATCCACCTGGAGCAAGTTCAATGTCACCAGTTCCAGTTGGCTTAAGTACGAGGTTTTGATCGTCTGAAGCAGAAAGGATGATGTTATCAGCACCGTCAGCCTCAACAATCTTCTGACCATTAACATACAAGGATCCAGGACCGATGTATACGTCCTTCCACATTGCTGTAGGAGAACCAAGGTCATAAACGTTATCTGCAGAAGGAACAATATTTCCAGTTACAGCAGCGTCTCCACTCAGAGTCAGAGAACCAGCAGAAAGGTTTCCAGAGATAACAGCACTTGCAGCATTAACAGCAGCGGTTGCAGTAATGTCAGCATCAGAAATAATAGATGCAGCAGTTACGCTTCCTGGCAGATCAACGCTAGATACGTTGACATACTGTGTGCCGTTGAATGCGAGAACCTGACCTTCAGCAGAAGCAGCAAGAGCAACATCAGAAAGATCTGACAGAGCATCTACAACACCAAGTCCACCACCAGCAGTTGCATATGAATGGAATTCAACGATGTCTCCTTCGAACAGAGGCTCAAGAACCTTAACATTAAATCCATCAGCAGCAGTTACTTCGTTAGTACTCAACTTAACACCGTTGACGAATACGTCAAGGTAGTTTGGATTGTATGTAAATACGAAGTCAGTTTGACCTTCAGTTGCAGTTCTAGAATCAGTTGTTCTTGTCGCTGGGAGAATATCAGTCAGATCCTGCCAGATCAAATTACCAGTTGCTACGTCAATACCAATGGTCTGTTTCTCACCACCGGAAGCACCTGTGGAGTCATAGATCTTGGTGTTAACTCTAAACTCGTTGAATGTTGAAATTCCAACGGACTCAACATCAGCAGAGAGAAGATTAGCAGTGATATTTTGCGCAGAGAAGTCTCCATTAGAATCGCGAGCAACGATCATATCTGCAGTATTAGCAGAAGTTGCACGGATAGACAGACTTACAGTATCTGAATCAGAAAGTGAATCGATATATGTAGAATCACCTTCGATAGCGAGTGAACTTGTCAGCAGGTTAACATCGGATGAACCGGTGTCTCCAGTAACAGTCAGCTTCTCAGAGATTTCAGTTGTTGTAGCAGACATGATACGACCCTTAGAGTCGATATCCAGTACAGGAACTTGGCTCTTAGAACCATAGCTTGTAGAAGTTACACCAGTAGGCTCAAGTCCAAGAACAACTACACCGTTAGATGCAACACCCTTGAGTTCTCCGTCGAAACCTTCAATTGAAAGAACAGCAGTTTGCTGATCGACAGTGAATGAACCGATATCAGATGAAACATCCAGTGTTGTATCAACCTGAGTTGAACCAGCAGAAACAATACGACCCTTGCTATCAACTTGGAAGAAAGGAATCTCAGTTGTAGAACCATAGATTGCAGGAGCTACACCAGTTTCTGTCAGTGTCAGAGTTACATCGTTACCATCTTCAGCTGCACCGTCAACAACTACGATATCGTTGTTTCCGCTGTCACTGATAGACTTAACGAATACACCAGTTGTATCTGTTCCAAGAGCAACAGAATCTGGTTGAACAGTAGCAAGACCGGCTGCATCAATAAGGATGTCGCCATGAACCTTACTAAAGGTATAAACAGGCATACGGTCAACTTTCATGCTGACGTTAGTGCCGTTTGCACCAGAGTCAAGGATCATCAGATCATCGTCTGCGATTGGAGAGCCAACTTCTGTGCCAGCATCAATATCAAGAGCAGAAATCTGAACCTTGTTTGCATTATCAATAGTATCAATGTAGAGATCATTGATTGGAGTTGCTTCCCAAACACCAGTATTGATTGTAGCAACTGTCTCCAGGGAGGAGTTGATTACACCAGCACCAAGTGTGGTTGCACTGAGAACTTCTGTTCCACCAATCTTGTAGACCTTACCAACCTTAGTATTGATATTCTCGGAAGACTTGAAAGAAGAAGTGAGAGCATCAAAGACGAAAGTCTTGTCAACCGCACCCTTAATGGTGATACCACCACCGTCTGCCTGAGAATCAGTTGTACCAGCAGCATTAAGGATAATGTTGTGGTCACCGATTTCAACCTCAGTTGAGTTAACAGTGTTTGTAGTACCTCTAATTTCAAGGTCACCCTTGATAACAATCTTACCAGTTGGGCCATCATCAGAATTTGGATCAAGGTAGAATACCTCTGGTCCAGCAATAGTATCTGAAGTGATAGCAATTGCATTTGCTTCACCAGTTGTGATAAATGTAGGTGCAGTAACAGATGTTGCTACGTCAACTACTGGATCAAGGTCAACCTTAATGTTGTTATCACTAACAGTTGTGGTTACGTTTGTACCACCTTCAATGTTCAGAACATCATCGAGAAGATCAACATCATCGCTTCCGCTGTCTGCAGTCATGTTAAGGACTGTAGATACTGAAGTAGTTCCCATGGAGAGAACACGACCTCTGTCGTCAACTTCGATAACTGGGAAGTTACCCTTTGTTCCGTATGAACCAGCAACAACTCCGGTTGTTGTAAGTCCAACAGTTACAGCAGCATCTTCTGTACCTGAAGCATTAACAATGATATCAGACTGACCCATGTCAGCGAGAGTTGCAACGTAGTTACCAACTGTGTCGGTAGCCAGTTCAATGGAGTTAGGCTGAATGGTTGTATTGATGACTACATCAGCAGTACCATCAAACAGGATATCGCCCTTAACGTCTCCATCAAGTTCGAGCTTTCTGAACTCAGTAAGTCCGAATGCATCGGTTGCTGTAGTTGCATTGCCAAGGAATTCTCCTGTAGCGGTGATGTTTCTTGCAGCGAAATCGCCAGAAGCATCTCTTACAACAGCCTTATCTGCCTCGTTAGCAGCAGTTCCCTTCAGGGAGATTGTGAAGTCAGTTCCACTGACTTGAGTTGCGATATAGTCACTACCCAAGACTGACAGATTCTGTGTCAGAGGATCAACTACACCAGCACCTGCATCGTCAGAACCGAGACTAATGCTTGTAGAAATAGCAACGTTGGTTACGTTGGTGATGAGACCCTTAGCGTTAACAGTGATCTGAGAGACGTGTGCTCTGTCACCAAACTGACCAGTGGTAGTTGGGTTGACGTTATTCAGAACAAAGTTAAGTGTCTTATCAGCAGTGCCATCGAAGCTGATTGCTCCAGCAACACCGTCGCCAGTGATATCAATTGCACGAGCAGTCTCTAACTTAGTAGCGCGATCTGCAAGACCGTGGAAGTTAGGTGCAGTGATTGCATTAGCAGCAAAATCACCATTTGCATCTCTTGAAACAACTGTAGAAGCAGTGTTTGCAGGAGTTGCATCAATGCTGACGCTAACTTCATTATTAAGAGTGGTTGTAGTAAGATGATCTGCACCAGAGATAGTCAGTTTCTCTGTCAGGAACTCAATTGTTTCATCAGCACCTGCATCAGCAGCAACACTCAGTGAAGTACCAACAGCAGTTACAGTTGTATCAAGTACAAGACCCTTGGCATTAGTTGTAATGATAGGAATCTCAGTCGCAGAACCATGTGTTCCAGGAGCTGCATTGACATCTCTCAATGTCATTGTGAGATCTACATCAGCTGTAGCATCATATGCAACTTGAGGTGCGCTAGCATCGCCAGATCCGTCAAGACCAATGCTGAACTTACGCTCAGTTTCTTGTGCAGTTGCTGTATCAGCATTACCGATCAAGTCTCCGGTGAATGTAGGAGCAGTTACATTTGCACCTGCAATAATTGTGCTGTCGAAAGAAGCCGCACCAGCAACATTCAGAGTTGACTGAAGGGTTGTGATTCCACCAACAGTAGTATCACCAGTTACATCAACAGTTGTATCGAACTGTGCAGCAGACTTTACACGAAGTGTAGAATCAAGTACAGCAGCGCCAGTCGCATTCAGTGTAGTGAGTGTAGTTGCACCAGTTACATCCAGAGTGCTATCAAGTGTAGCAGCACCAGTTACATCCAGAGTATCTCCAGTAGCAACTGGACCATTCAGTGAAGAAGCACCACTAACTGCCATGATTCCATTAATCTGAGCAGCTGCAAGTGTTGCAAGGCCAGAAGTAGCAAGAGTAGAAAGTGTAGTTGCACCAGTTACATCAACAGCTTGGTTGAATGCGGCATCTCCACCAACTTCAAGATCGCTAGAAAGTGTTGTATTAGCAGCAACAATGAGAGTATCACTCATTGTAACAGCACCTGTCATTACAGATGTTCCACCAACTGCAAGGCTAGTAGTAACGCTAGCAGAGTTGAGGGTTGCAAGACCAGATGTTCCAAGAGTTGAAAGTGAGGTAGCACCAGCTACGGTCAGAGTTGTTCCAACGGTAACGTCATCAGTTACGTCAACTCTCTGAAGATCGGTATCACCAGCGGTCAGAAGACCTGTAAGTGTTGTAGCACCATCAACAGAAAGATCAGAACCAAATGCAACATCACCGGCAACAGTCAGATCAACAAGTGTTCCGACAGATGTCAGTGAAGAGTTGACAACAGTTCCGCCAAGAGTGGTTGCACTCAGGACTTCAACGTTATCAATCTTGTAAACTTTTCCAGAAGCAAGATTAAGGTTCTCAGAAGAAGCAAAGTTCTGCTTCTCAGGAGCAGCTTCGTATTGGAAAGTCTTATGATTTGCGGCATCAGCACCTGACTCAACAGTCAGACCTGCACCGTTAGCTGCAGCATCATTAGCCGCACCTTTAGCAACAATAATATTGAGATCTGCAACAGAAACTGCTGTAGAGTCAATGATTGTTTGTGAACCTCTAACCTGCAGATCACCAAGGATGAAGACAGTACCTGTCTCATCACCAATACCAGCAGGATCAAGAGTAATTGTAGAAGGACCAGTAATTCTTGTACCTTCAACAATGATGGACTGGCCTTCAGCACCAGTGATAAATCTAGCTGCGCTAACATCTCCAGTTACAACTGCATCAGTAGCTACGCTAAGGGAATCCAGAGCGGTTGTTTGAGCAGTCAGTGTTTGAAGAGTTGTATCACCAGTTACTCCGAGAGCACCAGTAAGAGTTGTATCTCCACCAACAGACAGATCAACATCAACGGTTGCGTCAGACTTAGTGCGGAGGTTGCCGTCAACAGTTGCAGTTCCACCAACAGTCAGATTTGTTCCAACATCAGCAGTCTTAGTTACAACAGCAGTATCCAGAGTAGATGCCTGAGCAGACAGTGTCTGAACAGTTGTATCTCCGGTTACGTCAAGAGTTCCTGTTACAGCAGCATTAGTAGTTACGCTGAGTGAATTCAGAGTAGATGCTTGAGCATCCAATTCTCCAACAGTTGTCTTAGCAGTAACGTCTAATGTACCAGTTAAAGTAGTATTGCCAGCTACAGCAACATTAGAATCGAACTGTGCATCGGACTTGACTTGTGATGTTCCATCAACAACTGAGTTGCCACCAACAGTTAAATCAGTTCCAACAGCAGCAGTTGTAGTTACAGAAACAGAATCCAGTGTAGATGTCTGTGCATCCAGGGTCTGAAGAGTTGTGTCGCCAGTAACATCCAGAGTTCCTGACAGGTCAATGCTTGTCAGAGCAATATCTGCATCAAGATCAACTGTAACTTTATTGTCAGTAACAGTTGTGGTTACGTTTGCGCCACCTTCAACATCAAGAGTATCTGCAATCAGATTAACTTCATCGGTGAAGTTGTTATCTGCAGTAACTTTCAGTGTTGTTGAGATAGGTACTTCAATAACCTCTGTGAGGCGACCTTTTGCGTCAACAGTGAAAGTAGGGATATTAGAAACACTACCATATGAACCAGCACTTACTGTGGTATCAGAAAGATCAACAGTAACAACTGCCTTTTCTGAACCTGAACCAGTAACTTCGATGTTGCTTGAACCAGCAACAACGTCCTGAACAAAATTACCCTCGGTGTCGTCACCAAGAACAAGGCTGTCAGGTTGAATTGTTGTATTAATAACAACGTCTTGAGTTCCGTCAAATGCAACGGAACCATTGATATCACCAGCAAGAGTAATTGTTCTTGCTGTAGTTAAACCATGAGCATCGATAGCAAAATCAGCAGTACCATAAAGGTCTCCGCTGAAATTACCAGTAGCTGTGACCATTCCACTGACAAGTGCGTCACCCTCAACAGTCAGTTTTGACTCTGGGGTGGCAGTACCAATACCAACATTGGTATCACTTGTACTACTAATTCCAATATATTGTCCAGCGGCATCGAGCTCAAGATAATTCGCAAATTGCGAAAGTTCTCTATTGAATGCCATTTGTTTTATTTTCTCCTTAAAGTTAATTTAAGATCTTAAAATAACGAATTAGCCGTCTTCGCACCAGGGATCAAATCTGGCACTAGGACTCGACACTATTATTTAGAAAATCTACCAGTCTTCTAAAGTCACTCTTTTCCAGTTATTTTGCGACGTACATACATATAAGTAATCAGAATCATAAGCAGTCTGACCAGGAATTCCAACGTCACTGGAAGTCACAGGAGGATTATCAATCATCTTGGATGAACTTGAAATCAAAGAAGAAAAACGATTATAAACATGAATATCAACAATCTCTCCACCAAATAGTGGTTCATTAAATATAATTGTTTCACCATTAATTGAATTGAATTCTGTTCCGTTTAATCTTACACCGTTTACAAAGATGTCAATAAATCCAACCCTGTGATGTACATTATACAACGATAAGCCAGAAGTTGCAAGAAATGTGTAAGTATCCCGTAAAATAGTAAGATCAGTATTCTCTACACTCTGCACCCAGTCAGATATTGGATGGTGTGAATGAATTTCTATTCTATCATCTGCAAACAAACTTTCAGTAAAAAGAATTGATGACCCATCATTTGCAATATATTCCGTATCCCAAAGCTTTACTCCATTGACAAAAATATCTAGATATTCTGGATGATATTGTGTAAAAATATATCTTTGTCCCTCAGTTGCAGAAAACTTTTTAATTTCTCTGAAAAAATTTGCATCAGCAATATCTGATGAAGGGAGTTCTGCAGTCAATCCAGTGATTGTTTTCCAAGCAACACCATTTCCAGTAGAAATTAAGACCTGATTATTTTCTCCAAAAGATCCCTGCCCCGTTACTCCAGCATATACTGGTCCCTGAAAATAAGTATTGCCATCAAAATTGCTAGTGCCAAAAACATTTAGGCCACCCAGATTGATTGTATTATCTGTACTACTTCCCCTATCGGTGACTGTATCTAAGGTATCAGTTTCTGAAATGAATGTGCCACCACCTGTTCCGGTTCCAATGCCAGTCGCATTAATGGTATAAACACCATCAGTATCAGTAATAGTAATACCATTGCCACCAATAATATCAGTAACAACTCCCGATAAGCCAGACCCATCTCCTATGATGGTATCAACTTCTACCTCATTTAATATTTCTAACTTCCCAAGAATACGAACATCATTATGGAAGTCGGCAAATCCATCTACCTCTAAACTTCCATCAATCTCCGTATCATCTTTTACTTCCAGATCCCCTCTAATTTCAGTATTAGCACGGATCTCTGCTTTCCCATCATATTCCGTGTATATTGAAGAAGTCTCTGGAAGACTAGAACTGATAGTAAAACTTCCATCGCCGTTGGAAGATATACTAATTCCTAATCCAGGAGTAATGTCCTTAACAATATCAGTAAGAGATGCTCCACTGCCTATTATACTCCCACCAACAATTAAGTCTTGGGTGATACTTGCGTTACCATCGACAGTCAACTTTTCTGTTGGATTGTTAGATCCAATCCCAACATTATGTTGATAGAAAATAGCACCTTCCCCAAACATCTCCTTCCAAGGAGTAAGGGATATTACAGTTGATCCAATGCCAGTATTACCAGTATTTACTTGGGTAAATAATTGGCCATCAAATGTATTTAAGGCGAGCTCCCCCGTGGGAAGCTGGTTCTGTGTTGGCCTTTTTCCAGGCACAGCAGAACGCTTAAACTTAATAACCGGATTTGTCATTCAAAAAACCCCATGTACGAGTATATACTCTTAAGATTCAAATTCCAATATATATTGGATTTCATTTATTTATTCACCGTAAACATACCCTATTTTAAGGCATTTACTCTAAATTAGCAAGTTTTTTATTTAAATCATCAACTAACTTTTCTAGTTCTCTGATCCTATTATTTGCCAACTCTAATTTTGATTCGAGGCAGACAAATCTAGTATACCAAGTTCCGTCATCCATGGTGGTGTTCGTGATTTTGTTCTTGATGCTCATTCATACCTTGTATCTTAGCAGTCAATTCTGCAATCTGTTTCTGCAAAGAAGCAATTTGAGCTTGATAAACAATATTCTGATTAAAAAGCTCAAATGCTTTCTGCTGATATGTAGAAATAATTGAGGCGTATTCTGTTTCGTTCATATTTTTTAGAAGAATCCTGCATCTATCATAACACTATTCATAGTAATTTGTCCACTATCACAACTTATGACTTCCTCTGGTTGACCTGTACATCCGCCAATCCACAAAGATCCAACTTCAATAGAAGCATAATCATTAATAGTCAATTGCGGATTATCAACACCAATACCGCCACCATCATCTACGTCATGGGCGAAAACAAATCTTTCCCTAGATTGTTCCCATGCAACAGCAGATTTCTTAGCAGATGTTCCATCATGATAATTAAATAGAACACCAAGATCCCAAGTAGTAGTTGAACTGGGAACACTACCATCAACAATACCAAGTTCAATAGTTCTATCTTCAACTTCAAGTTGAGATGTATTGACTTGTGTGCTTGTACCAGTGACTAATAAATCCCCATTAACAGTAAGACTTTCTTCAATTACAACATTGCCATTGTCAACAATAGTTGCGGCAGGTGTTCCATTTGGATGACGAATTTCATCTGTAGTAATGTAACCAGAAAGGAAAAGATTTCTCCACTTCTGAGAATTCATACCAAGATCAAAGCTATCAGAAGTATCTGGCTTCAATCCAGAAATAAAATCACCACCGACATGAATATTATCTGATGAATCATCTCCAAGATTAACATCACCCTGGAGGTTTACAATACCTCCGAAGAAAGTTGCAACACCAACAAAATAGGATTGTCCCTGAACTCTTAAACCACCACCAATTGTAGCATTTTTCTCAACACCAAGTCCACCATCAATTTGAACAGCACCCGTATTGACATTCCCCAGAGTGTTATCTGTAGTATCAGTGAAACTTACTGTTGCTGTATCATCAAATAAAGTTGGTAAATTCAGAAGATCATTGTAATCTCCAGAGGTTGCAACTGTAGACAAGACAGGAGTTCCAGTTAAATCACTATAATCTCCAGAGGTTGCAACTCCTGCTAATACTGGAGTACCTGTTAAATCAGCATAATCAGCAGTAAAAGCAATGGGTTCTAGCTGTTTGGGGATAAAATCCGACCCATTAAACATCAGGAAATCATTAGAAGATAGAGTTCCAGAAAGATCTGTAGCATCTTGAATTGTCGTGGTATCTGCATCTGTAGATGAAATAATGAAATTTCCAGATGGAGATTCTAAAATTTGAATATTATTTCCTGCAGTTATTGATGTAACAATACCAGTCAATGCTGAACCATCAATAGAAGGAAGAGGACCAACCAGCTCAGAAGAATTCAAAGACAGGAGAAGTGATCCATTGATTGCGGGGAGAGACCCAATAAGGTTTGATGCATTGAGATCCGTAATTCCTGAGCCATCACCACTAAAAGATGACGCAGTAATAACACCTGTAGTATTAATGGATGTATTAGCATCTAGTGAGATCGCACTACCAGCACCAAATCTTCCACTATAAACTGCACCCGTGATATAAATGCTTTTATTGGTGAAATCGACACCGTTTGGCAGATTTTCTCCAATAAAATGAAGTACCCCTGATTGATAATCAAAGAACCACTCATCATCATTACCTGAACCAGCAGCAGTCAGCTTAGTTCCATTTGATACTGCATTCGCGGCATCATTCTCATCATGCACATAGACTTTGACAAGATAAGTAGATCCCATTTGAGTTGGAATCCAATCAACGATGTCTGTTTTCCATGTTCGATTAGGGGATGCTGTAGCATCATTAACACACTCTACTGCATCCGCACCGGCATAAACAGTGACCACACCCTCAGCAGGTGTTGATGCTGGAATTGTAGCAGGGATTAAATCAGACTCTGCCCAGATTTTATCACCTCTCATCAAAAGAGGACTTGCAATTGATTCGTTGAAAGCAAACTTTTTAGAATTTACGTCAGACTTTGTGACGCCAAAACCAATTTTCTTCCAAAGGTAATCAACCTTTTGCTCTTGTAGAATAGCCATTATCTTCAATCCTCCGTGATGCTAAGTGATGAAATAGATTGTCCTGTTGCCAATGCAATACGAACAAGAACAACATTATCCGTAGAGTTACTTGTGTTTTCTCCACCCAAGGTCATCGTATAACCACCACTTAAGGAAGTATCTGCCACAATCATATCAGAGTCCATAATAGCGCAACCGTCGCTGCCATTACCACCTGTTCCACTACCAGGAACACCAATACCTTCGTACTTATCACTTGAACTTAACCATCCATTTAAACCACTTGTACTATCTATACTAGTTCCAGGAGCAGCAATCCAAAGACCACTAATTCCACTACTTGTTATGTTGATATCAAAATTTGCAACTGACTTTCTTCGGAAAGCAAATGTGAAATATTGAGTTCCAGTATCCAAACTTCTATCAGGCCCAACAGGAAGATAATCACTGTAATCATTTACATCATGAATGATTTGTCCAAAACGAATAGATGATTCTGAAGTCCCTTCAACTCCTGGATCAGAAGTTTCTGAATACACATCATTAGTATAGAAGTTAACTACAGAGTATGAAGGAGTATCTGTAGATTCTAAACTAAAGTCAAATACCCGAATACCATCATCAGTGTAAGTTCCGTCACCAAGAGAATCTGCTACAGGAATTGCAATCTCGCTAATACCAGATTGATCTGCAGTATGGACATTGAGAACTTTAGAAACACTATTACTAAAGTTTCCAACACCATTAACATTTTTTGCACGAACTTTAATGGTTCCTTCACTCCGCACATCACCAGAAGTAACAGGAACAGTCAATGTCCCCAATGAATATGGCCCACCAACTCCAGTATCTGCCTTTGGAAATCCACCACTCAACATTGATGTTGCACCATCAATTTCAAGATAAGTATATTCTAAGTTATCAACAACACCTTCATCACTCTGAACTTCTACAATATCTCCTCTATCTGTATAACATTGACCAACTAAATTACTAATCTTCACTCCAGACAAAGTTAATTCAGAGCCGGAATCGTAATGAGGAATACCAGAGATATAACGTAAATTGGATGTGGTTTCTGCAATAGATGCGGAGGCAACACCACTAGATGGCTTAGAGGTTAAGTCATCTTTAACAAATTCAACAACATTTGTACTACCATCTGTACTGTGTTGAAGTTGGAAGTCATTTACACCTTCCAGAATATCTGCTGCTGGCTTAAAGATCTTTGCCTTAAATCCTTTATGAAGACCTGGATAGTAAATACTAGATTCAAATGTTGTTGGGCTACCTGCGGTATCCAGTAATTGATAATCACTTTCCTCTGTGACAATTAAACTGGCATAAGTTCCACTCTCGTCACCTGCAGTTGTAAAGTTAACAGAACCATCAGCGGTTCCATTAACACTTGCGGTAAGTGTTCCACCATCACTAGTAAATGCAAATGAATCTATCGCAGTGGATTCAATATTACCACCACTTACACGATTAACACTATCTCCAGCAGATAAAGTGGTTCCAGTTGTATTATCAGAGAACTCAGCAGCAAGTTTTGGAGATTCACCCACACTTGGAATTTCTGTTAAAGTCTTTGAATCCAATCCATCTGGGTCAACTGGAGAATCATCATAAACCTTAATTGGAACCTGAATTGATACTGGAAGAATATCTGGATCAGAAGTGCTATGAGAAGTCAATTCAAATTCCAGAGTATCCATACCTGCACCAGTATTGCTACCATCTGCCCAAGTATGCTCAAGTCTACCCCCATTCACACCACCTGCTGCATCATCATCAGCGACAGAATCAGTGTTACCATCACCCCAAGTTACCGTATAAGTTACATCTGCATTTGAGGTATTTGTTGTTGTATTCTCAATATAAATTGATTGGCCTTCAATTACAAAAAGCTGAGAGTTATCTAATGCAGATCCCCCAGAAGCGGCAGAAAATGCACCAAAACCTACTGCTGGATCTGGAGTGAATAGAGTAATATAATCTTCTTTGGTCGCTTCTGAGGTGCTTCCAGCAGAGTTCGCAATAGCACTCGTATTCGTGGCAATTATAGAAACATCAAATTGACCACCAGTAGGATCCACATATGTGTGGGTCAAATTGGAATCGACTGTACCATCCCCCCAATCAACCTGATATGAATCAGCGGTTCCAACAACAGTTGGAGTTAAAGTCACCGTAAGTGGCGATCCGCCAGATGTCTTATCTGAGGTAAAGTCAAGAGCAGAAACCGCAGTTCCCTTCAGCATATTAAGAGCAAGTTCATTTAAGCTGTCAATACTATCAACAACCTTTGTCTCACTATTAATACCAATGGCACCTTCACTGTAGCTGCCATCGGAAGGATTTCCTAAAACAATTTTCTCTCCACTTCCCCCATCCTCTTTCCAGAATAGATTTCCATCTACATCGGTTGATAAAACCTTATCCTGTTCTGGAGAAGCAGGGAAAGTATACGTTGTAATTCCTGTTAAGGTGTCTGGACTTTTAATATTAATACTATTTAATCCATCCTTATCGACTAATTTAAGTGAAAGGGCTTCTGTCCCATCTTCTTGCCCCCAATATCTACCAGATCCAATAAATTGATTGTCTTGTGTTGTAGAATTTAATCCAACATAAAAATCATACTTATCAGTTGTGAAGCCGGGTTCCCCTCCCCGAAGACCAGGAAGACGATCAGAAGCACCCCTCTTGATTAGAATAATTGGTGCAGTCATATATTCCTCAAATAATATTCATTGATATTTAGGCAACTTTTACTGGAGTATTTAAAACTCCCCAGCATCAATTACATCAATATTAAGATTATTTTGAACTATCTCTATAACTTCGTCTTCAATAGATTCTGCTATTATATTATCAATTGAAACTACTTTGTATCTATTAGTTTCTGGATCATATGCCAAAACATTTTCATCATTTGGATCCAGAGCTCCTAAATCAGGTGTCTCAACATCAGACAAATTTGAAAGAAGAGAATGTGAATTAACTTGCTGCGAAGCCTTATGTGGAGCACTAGTACTCAGCTTCACATTATAAGAATTCATCTTTGACTTATATTCAACCTCATTGTTATCCTCATTCTGACCTGCAGAGGATTCTACATCATGAGTTTGGTTAGAATTCAATCTAACATTATAAGAATTCATCTTGACTTTATAGTCTGCCATAGTAGATGAGAAGCTTCTTAAATATTTATGTTGACAAAGTTACCCCAGGAGTGACCATTGCCATTCCTTGAATGACGCGACTTCTATATCCATCATTAATATCAACAATCACAATATCATAATAGTATCTGCCAGAAGGAATAGTTGATGTCAATGTATTTGTCATTGAAAGTATAATTTGCCCATCATCAGGATCAATCGCAGTTGTAAAGACATATTCACTCGTTACTCCACTAATAGCATGTTGCCGATCAGCAGTCTTTCTTAAGACTGCAAATGCCTCGTTCTGATTAATATTGAAAGGGGTTCCGTCTGGATTCGTAATTGTAAACGAAGAAGCATAGTCGGAACCCTGTTCAATAGTAATATTAATTACTGGTACTGCCACGGTGATTTAATTTCTACTTTTTATTATTTATCAATAAGTTGCTATTATATTTCTTTGAGGAGGAAGAACAGGATTGCTTGATGGATTATACTCGCTATTTAAACAATGAATAACAAGCAAACCACTACCATAAGATACATCACCACCATTATTACCACTTCCACCGTAACCATATTGTCTTCCAGAACTAGCATAAGATTGGTCATAATCTGCATGACCGGTTCCACCAGGACTTCTTCCACTTCCATTGGACATAGTTGTATGGAGATTTCCTGAAGCACCTATGTATCCAGATCCTCCTCCACCAGCATTGCTCCATGACCCACCATCCCCACCGTAATATCCACCTCCTCCACCAGCGATACCTTGCAAATACCTGTGACTTGGTCCAGATTGTGATCCTCCACCGTAACCATCTGAGCTTGATCCGCCACTGTATCCACCACCTGCTCCACCATAATTGGTATTATTAACAGCACCGCCGCCGCCACCTCCAGCAATGATTAGTGGATTGCTTCCTCTGAAAATACCAGAAAATCCTCCACCATTACCACCAAAAGAGTTACTACCTCTACCATTGTTAGATGAGTTACCAACTGCTACCGAAAGACTTTCACCCGGAGTTACAGGAATAACAGCTTGGGCAAATCCGCCACCGCCTCCACTACCACCAGGGAATCCGTTTGGATATCCATCTGGCTCTCCACCGGAACCCCATGCCATTACTTGAATATAAGTGGTATTCGCTGGCACAGTCCAGTTTCCATTAGTAGTTGAGTATCCTCTAGGAGATTTGAATTTATAAGTTCCAATATAGACTGTTTTAGACGTATCATATACAGTAACTGTTGATGACTGATAAACTACGGGACCAGTATAGCTACCGGTATGAATTTTGAATACAAAAGTTTCGATGCCTTCAGTCGTTCCATCTTCCAGCAATGTTTTTGTCACTGATGCGCTATCATTCTGAATTGAAAAGTTTCCCTGAGTAGCATTATCAGTAAAGTCTAAAGCATTCACTGTTCCTTCTATAGTATAGTATAATGTAGTTCCAGAAGGAACCCCATCTGTAGAAATGCTAAATGTTACAGAATTTCCTTCATTAAGGGCAGTAACACTTTGAATTGAATTGTAACTTTCGCTGGTTGTGAAATAAGCCGGATTAGAAAACTCAGACTCTACACCAGCTGGAAGTGATGATCCATACTTTACTCTAACATAATATCCAGTAACTGCATCTAATTGTGTAAAATATGGACTTGATTGTATCCCAGAAGCAGTCAGTGGAGCTGTCTCTGTGTGAACACTACCCCCAACAAAATCAGGGCTTTGGCAGACTTCCCAAGTAGCATTTCCCCAAGTATTAACTTCTCCTAGATCAACTGCTGGTTCTGATGCAACAAATGATGCATATGCTGGATTAAGTGGAGTTGATGGTGCCGTAACAACTGGTCTTTGAATATCAAGATCTAAAAGAATTATGGATACATCTGGTCTCAATATGTTTCCAGCTTCGTCGCCCCATGTTTCCTCATATCTATAAGTTCCCGGTTGTGTTGCTGCGTATACAGAACCACCTACACCTTCAAGCTCTACTCCATCTTTATACCACTTGCTACTAAAAAGTGATGAATTTGCCATTACAGGTGGAGTTGCAGTAATAGTTGCAGGTGCATAATTCAAATTCGATGCAGTCATTTGTGGCTGCTCTACAATTGCTCCAACTGGACCAGAAGGACCACCCGATGAAAATTCCATCCATTCTGTTCCATTCCAAACTTTAAGAATAGGGCTATCTCCAGTGGTATCAGTCCAAAAATCACCAACCTCAGGAGTTTGTGGAGCATTAGCAGTTACAACGGAAGATGGGACTGAATGTCCCTTTTTTAACATACTTCCAGACAAGCTAACATTTTGGTCATCGTCGATGATAACCTGACCCCGTACTTTTATAGCCATTTATTTTTTGAAGACTTGTTATAAAAATATTTATCCAGAATTCAATTTGACATATCATTTGCACAGTGACATCTACACCCATCTGCAAGAACATAATGGAAAAATACTTGATGATAATACGTATCATCTGGATATTCAGCGTAACAATTTCCAACATGTCTTGATGGAAGAGGATCTCTCCAATGAGGACGCTCACAACCCTTATACATAACACCATCTCCTGGAGATAAGCAAATTGAACTACTGTCCCCTTGGCGAATAATCTCTAACTTATCATCATATGTATCAGGAGTCTTTATCCAGATAGGCCAACACTGATCAATATTAGTACTTATATTTACGCTTACAGAAATTTCACAGGCATCTCTATCAACATGACATGAAAGTTTCTGCCCAGCAAAATAAAATCGATCGTAATAATAGGTGTTATATAACTTTCTTCCAATAACAGATTCTAAAAATAATCTGATTTGAGAATGAATAACTCTGTACTGTGGATGACCATATGTTTCAATAGATCCCCCCACTTGCTCTGGAGCTGGATCAAAAGTAAATTGATTTTGCCCAGTTCCCCAATACCTTTTTATCCCTCGCTCCTCTGGAACAGGACGAAATAAATCTTTTGCATCCCAAAGATTTTGAATTATTAAATAACCATACTTATCAAACTCCTCGTGACGGGTCCAAGATGTTCCACTATTTGCCCATTCTTGAAATTTTATATCTTTCATTTCCATCTCGGCCCAACAGTCCAACCAACAATAGATTTACGAAGACCAGATTTTACACGAAGAACACGATGCTGTGTTCGAGAATCAAATAAAATTACAGTTCCTCTTTTTCTAGGAGCAAAATAGGATTTGCCGGTTTCATCCAATAGTTGCAAGTTCCCACCTTCATAATCATCTGGATGAGAAAGTTGTAAAACAAAAGACAACTTACGGACAAGTTCGGTATTCTCATTTATAAAGTCTTCGGACTTCCCCCCCATACGATTACCGACTGACTCTGGTTTATATGCACTGGCAATACCAGCATCATTATGCCAACCATAAAACTCACCCGGTCCATATTGGGTATATTGCAATGACTCCCCATCAATACATCTCAAATCATATAAAAAATTTTCTCTATTTGCTCTGGTAATATAATGCCACATAAATCCGCCAATCCAGTGTTCACTAGGAACCCATGTATTTTTAGAATTTCTCCTTTCCTTATTTACCTCACCGCCATAAAGATAGGATTCACTCATACTAGAATCATAGTTTACAGAAAGATCTTTCTCGATTATATCTACAATTTCCTCAGGCATAGAGGAATAATACCAAATAGTTTGATGAGCCATTCCTAACGATCTTCTTATACTATATTATACAATTTATAGATCCACAAGTCAATGCTAAACAGGATCACTACTGGTAAAATGTTCTGGGTAACTATCATTTGGTGCAGTACCTACTATATGTTGTGCTCTCGCCGCAATAACAATGGGTCTCATTTCATCTGCAGTATAAAGTTCGGCGTATCTTTCTTCAACTCTCATCACATTAAAGGAATTGCACTGATCCCCATCCCATGGATAGTAACTTCCCTTTGGATTGCTTGGCGACTGACCACTACTGGTAATTCCATCGATAAGTTGCGCTGTAGAATTAGGAAATGCTTTTTGTATAATATCTACCCAACTATAAGCATAACCATCTACAACTATCCACCCATTTGCATTTGGAGCAGTCGCCCCAACGTTAGTTCCTGATCCATTGCCGGTGTTATGTACTAATTCCCCATCCCACACAATTTCTCTCTCCCGAATTCCATTATTTCCACCGAAGTCACCACTCTCAACTGCAGGAGTTCCTGTTCGTGTGTAGAAACCATATTTAAGACCACTATTATTTCTCTGCGCAAATGGAGAATCATCTGGTACTCCTCCACCAAAACTGATTACGGCTCCGCCATATTCAAATCCTTCCCAATAACGTTCTCCTTTTTCAGCTGTTTTTGTGGCACTCACAAGAGTCACAAAAGCAGTATCTATGGTGCCACCAGTGTTTAATTCAGAAGAGAGATTTGTTACAGTAGCATCGTCAAGATCTTCATTTGGCAATACACTGTCAGGAACTCCTCTACCATAGGAGGCTCCTCCTCCTCCACCACCACCTGTACGGGGGGCTGGGCCAGACCCCTGGAATACACCACCTCCAGCGCCACCACCAAAATAACCCATACCACCACTTCCACCATCACTATCACCACCACTAAATACGGCAGTACCTTTGCTAAAAAATCCGCCATCAGTATTATTCTGTAGGCTACCACCAGGGTTTGGATTTGTGGCAGTACCCTTCGTTCCACCACTACCCGTTAGATACCCAGTAGTTGTTCCTCCAGTTCCACCAGTAGCATTTATACTTCCTCCAAGACCATCTATACCAGGAGAATCCTGTCCTGCGTCTCCTGCAGAATTACCGACTGAATCACAAGTACCCGCATTTCCGCCCAATCCATTCGCAGTTGGGTGTTTTGAAAAATCAAAACGCCTATCAAAGAATCCTCCAAAAACTGGTTTAGCATCACCTCCCTGGGCACCAAGCATCATACAATAATTATTATCTGTATTACTTTCTCCCCAATATATTGCACCAATACCATCATTTATTCTAATACAATATTTTGCACCATATCTCATGTTAATTGTACCCTGAACCCATGCACCGAGTCCAGATTGGGGGAGGTCTGTGTGAGATTCTATCCGACTAGCTCCGGCTTGCCCACCACACTTAATTACAACAGAATAATCTGCAAGTATTGGTTCGATTATATCACCATCTTGAAGATCATGTAAAGATAGTTCACTAACATCTACTTGCGATCCATTTAAACGAGAAACCTTTAGTTGTGGAGATTCAACTATACCGCCCATACCCAGAAGCATTTGTTGCATCATGTCTTGCTACCTCTCTATAAATTAAGACAAACCAGATCCAGAAATGATAAATTCATTTGCTGCAGTACATGCGATAGTACATACCCCCTTCGCTGCTAATGTCCTATTTGCATCAGTTCCATCAACGGTATTGTATAGGGTAACTGTAGATTTATCAATCGTAATATTACCATCAGAAACATTAAATATCGTAACCATATCTCCAGGAGATAATATATCTGCTGGGATAGTAATTGTTTTAGAACTAGTATCTTGTCTGATAAGTTTTCCTGCATCAGTAGAAACTAGCGTATAATCATCAGAATGGTTACCAATAGGAAGTCTTCTTAATGGGCCATGAAAATCCTCAACAACACCAATGGATTGTACTTTGGCACCAATTATATTACCAGTTATCCCAGTCGCTGTTATATCACCATTAACTGTTATGTCCCCAGGGGATAGTGAATCGCCAACATTAATAGAAGAGAATGTTCCAATTTCAATCCACGAAGTTCCATCATATATTTTAAATTTTACTGGATTTGTATTATTATCAACCCACAAATCCCCTTCAACAGGATTTATAGATGCTGTTGTATTAACAGTAATTGATGGGACGGTATATGATTTTTTCGTTATGTTATTACTGACAGATACATCTGTAGCAATTATATTAGTAAAAGTAGAATCTCCTGATAGATCAATTCCAGAAATACTTACATTTGTTATACCCTCTCCACTTCCAGAAAGCTTTGTAGAAAACAACTCACCAGTAGTAGGATTAAATTTAAGTTTTGTAGTAGAAACCCTTGCTTCAGATGGATTACCAATCGCACCATCTGGATCAACAAATATTGGGAAGTGGTCTAGACTATCATGAGAATTATTTACACATCTAAGCTCACTATTGAGTACAGGAAAAGAGGATCCGATATTGATAGCAGAAAATTCTACTCCATTCGCAGGAGCAACAGTGAATATTATTATTGTGCCAGCAACAGTGTAATCAACAGCTGGCACTTGATCCAAGCCATCCAATGAAACTAAAAGTTGTTTAGTCGTAGTTGGTGAAATAGTTGCTCCAGCAGCAGTCAATGGGAAAACTGTTTCGACACCATTAAACTGACTACTTATGTCATCAATGACTTTTATTCCCCTAGCTGACGATGGAGAATAACTCGTCCATGTTTGATACTGCTCATTCCAGGAATAATAAAATTGAGAATTTTCATCAAAATATATTTCACCATTAACAGGAGAATCTGGAAAATTTAATGCCACTTTATTACTGATATCTTTTTTATATTTATAAGTTCAGAGATAGCTTAAAAATATTGAGGGAATATAATCAACTATCAAATGCACTCTAGATATTTCTGAATTATTCTCAACGTAATGAATTTTTTTATTGTTTATCTCAACTAACTGCCCCTGTTTAAATTTGAAAAGATGATCTTCGATATAAAATCTTACATCACTATTGGTAATTATAGGAAGATGAATTCTATGCGATAAACTAAAATCCAATCCAGTATCATAATGACTTGCAATCTTCTTACCTGGAGGCATCAAAGAAAATTGCACATTATATACAGACCCATTCCCATAATTTGAATTTAAAATTTGAGTTATATCTTGAGAAATATCGAAAAATTTCTGTATTATATGTGGATGATTTATCCTTGACCTCTCCACAAGAAACCAATTCTTACACCCAGAAAAATACTTCTCTCGATTGTAATTATTATTCTCAGAAAAAGATACATGCTCTTCTATAAAATCAATATATTTCACAGAATTAACAAGTCCAAGATATTTTACATGATTTGGTTTGTTCATAAAAAATCAGTAGTATATTTGAAATTATAAAAATCAGATGCATAATAATCCCTTACGAAATCCCTTTCCCTTTGTCCATATGAATTAAAATATTCAACCTCAGAATATGACCCCCTATTGATATGGGGGAGAGATACACTTAAATCACTCTCCAGCTCTTTTAAATTTTCAAACTTATAAATTTTATCTAAACCAATATCTCCAACAGTGTTAAGACAATAAAAAGATTGAGAATATGGTATCATTTTAGTTTTAGGAAAAGATGCACCACTTTTTATAATATCAAGAAATTTTTCAAATGTATACTCAGTACGATTAACTTTATTGAAGTGCTTGTAGTAACTAAATGTTCTTCTATATGGATTTCTGACAATAGCAAATTTGTATGCATTAGCAATATTATTATTCCTTTCTAATAAAAATAAAGGATCATGTTTAGCATGTTCAACATAATTCCACTGGCTATTTACAACAGAAAATATTGATTGCCCAGCAGTTTTGGGAATATGTACAAATAATATCAATCTCTCCAAAATTCCATCCCCCTGCACCGTTCAAGTATTTCTTTTGGCAAAACTTCCTTAGGATCTTTAGATTGATACTCAATCTTTGATCTGATATCATGCAGCCCAGGAAGATTATAATACCTAGTATCCTCTACCTGATTATTATTTTGAATGTAATTGAAATTATGATCATACATATCCTCCCCAAGAAAATTATAAATTGAATTCATAGTATCATATGGATTCGAAACCAAATCTTTATACTCTACAAATAAAATTCTATCCAACAAATTATTCTCAAGAGCGAAGTGAATATGACGCATAGCATTTCCAAGGAAAGTATTGAGTATAAAATCACATCTATTATAATCTGTCAGAGGAAATTCTTTCTCTATTACTCCAATATCAATAACATTAAAATTAATTCCATCATAAGTCTTATGAATTAAAGTCAAAAATGATGTTAATATTTCTGATATATCTCTAACTGGGCATATTATTTTAGCTCTCTGTCCAACATACTCCTCAATATAATTTATGTATGCAGGCCAATCTCTATTCTTATCAAAAATTACAGGACAATCTATATCATGATAATAGTTCCCTATTACAGATGATATTATTTTGTGAGCACTAATTGGTTTTGGGGAAGATTTATAATGTTCAATAGTTGGAATATTACTTTCAATATTCTTCATAATATCCAGCACTGGAGTTAGAGGACCGGAATAAAATCTTGGATTCTGATTTAAAATTGAAGATAACAAAGTCGCACCAGATCTATGAAGACCTGCAATAAAATAATATTTTTTCATACAAAATCAAGAATTTGAAGTGTCTGGCCAAACGATATCTAAAGTCAGATTATTAATATCATCAAGAGTATTGCAATCATCAACTAAGCTTGACGCCATATTTTCTGCATCGAAACAGCTTTGTATATAATTGGAAACAAAATTAAGGAGATCGATGATTTCTGCTTTGGTCAAATCCACATACCCATCCACAAATTTCCACGCAGTCATAATATCACCATCTTGGTTAGTCAAAGATGAAACTCTTAATGATAAAGAGGTTCTAGTATTATTTGTTAGGTTAATCCTATTTCCGTTAAATGTCAATGTCTCTTCAACCTTTTCTTTTCTGTCTGAAGAAATATATGATTTAATATTAGCTTTACTTGAATCCATCCAATTAGTTGGAGTGGTAAAAGACGATATATTCTCATTACTACTGGGGAACCATCCAAGATTTTTATGCCCTGCCCAAGACAGATTTGAAAGTTTTTCATCATCAAAAAAATTCAAACCACTAACATTTAACCAGTTTTCTGGCAACTTATTTAATGGTGTCAATATTTCTGATTTACTGATATCAGCTAAGACATATAAGTCAAGCATCTTCTTGATCCCCCTCTGGTGTTTCCTTCTCTAACTTTTCCTTTTCTTCCAAAGAATCCATTAATTGTTGAACTCTAACTTTTTCAGTTGGAAGTTGATTTTCTTGAAATTTTCTCTCAAGCTCTGGCCCCTCAAAAACTTGCCATGCAGCAGCACCTTTCCATGCAATCCTATCAAGAGGAACTCTTTGCCCAATAATGTCTTCCCACCCTCTCCATGATGCAAAATCCTGCTTAGGTCTCATTGCAATCTCAATACCAAGACCAGCAGCAAGTTGTTCAATCAACTCAACCCCTTCTGTTGGCTGCATCTGTGCAAAAACAGTACCAATATCAGATCTCATACTGACTTCAACAATTCCACCGAATGCAGTGCCCACTGTTATTGATCTTGCTCTATTACGATTCTGCTTCATAGAAAGATACTCATTCTCTGCGCATAGCAAGTCAATCTTTTCTCTGAGTTCAGAAACAGTCTCACATCTTTCTTCTGACATATTTTTGAGTATTAAGTATATGAATATTTATCACTGAGAATTCCAAGAAATAGTAACTGATCCACCGGGTCCGACAATAATTGGATATTGAGTAGATGGAGAAACTGAAACTGGATAACTTAAACCAACTGTGGCTGCTTTGCCATCTTCGGGAGGATTTGTATTACCATCTTCTCCTTTAGTGCCAAAATTACCATCCCCAGCATCTTGCATAGGTGCGCCAGGGCCGCCAGGCTGGCCATTTTTCGCACCATCACCATGATCACCAGGGCGTCCAGGATTGCCTGGCTGTCCATCATTGGAACCACCGCCACCTCCGCCGC